>ERZ1673741.432-NODE-432-length-46803-cov-11.166232_pt1 | contig 46803 bp, 37 predicted proteins | sample MGYA00580209_ERZ1673741 | MGnify/ENA primary metagenome ERZ1673741 (study PRJEB41218, sample SAMN15661754) | gut metagenome | host: Homo sapiens | place: Canada: London | collected 2015-08-20/2019-03-30 | study: EMG produced TPA metagenomics assembly of... | reverse complement strand
ACGAATGAGAGTACCCTCTATGCACAGGCGGCCTGACCCCGAGCCGCCTATAGAATCATTTATCAACTAAATCATTGCTTTTGTTAATAAGGAACTCCGGGCGCTTCTTTATCGGCGTGCAGTCTAAAGGATATTCGTCATCGCGCTCGCCGCGCGGAAGTCGAGCTCCATGTCGTACCAGACGGCGCCGCCGTGGACGGACTTCGAAATGCCGCAGTTGACGAACCCGAAGCCCGAATAGAAGTCAATGAGATGCTTCTTGCAGGTGAGGATCACGCCGTCGCGCCCTTCCTGACGGGCCTTTTCAATAAAGGCGCGCATCAATGCGGAGGCGTAGCCCTGATGCTGCTCCTCGGGGATGACGGCAAGACCGAAGATCGACTGCCAGTGGCCGTCGGGGTTATGCATCTTCGCGTCGGCAAACATCTCGTCGCAGATCGTGCGGTTGTCCGTCACCATGCCGTCGACAAGGCCGACGGGACGATCGTCCTTCATCAGAATGAGAAAGCAGTCAGAAAAAGCGTTGAGACGCTCGACGAAGCGCTCTCTGCTCGCCCTTTCCGCAGGCGGAAAGCACTTCGCTTCGATCTCAGTAACGATGTCGACATCGGCCGGCGAAGCCGCACGGATGGAAAGCATGTAAACCCCTCTGTAAACCTGACGTCTTCCTGGAGTCCTGGGACCCAATGCCCGAGGATGAAGGAAGAGCGTGAGGCATCATCTTAACGTAGCCTTATCTCCCGATGCCGATCCGCAGAGCTTCTATTTGGCTTTTTCACCACGCATCGGCTGCTTTTTTGAATTCCTCTTCATTTTGACCGGCCGCTCTCCTCTCCCAGAAGCGGGCCATCCGGAGGAAGCCCGCTAAAATTTCCCTGAGCCTCTCACTTTCCCACTCTTTGGTTCCAACCATGAAAGCCCTGCGAATTGTCTTTGTCCTCGTCCTCATTGCACTCCTGGCGGGAGCCGCCTGGTGGCTGAGGAACCATGAAGACAAGGCCCCGCTCACGCGCGCCTGGGGGAACGTCGATACGCGTCAGATTTCGCTCGCCTTCGAGGCTTCAGGCCGCATTCTGGAGCTTATTCCTCAGGAAGGAGCCCCGGTGAAGGCGGGAGAGATCATTGGGAAGCTCGATACGGAAGCCCTCAGAATCGAGCGCGACCGGGCTCAGGCAGAGCTCGAGCGCGCCGAAGCGCAGGCCTCTCTCTCGCGCGAAGGCTATCGCGCCGAGGATATCGAGGCGCAGCGCGCGCAGACCCTTGCCCTTCAATCCCGTCTCGAGCTCGCCCGCCGCACCTACGTCCGCCAGAAGGAACTCGCCCGGGCGAACGTCTCGAGCCGGCAGAACCTCGATGATGCGGAGATGTCGCTCGAAGCCGCCCGCCGCGAACTGAAGGCCTCCGAAGCGCAGCTCCATGCGCTTGAATCCGGACTTCGCCCGCAGGAAGTCGCCTCGGCTGAAGCGGCGGCAAAGTCCGCGCGCGCCGCCGTCTCCTCGCTTGACTATCAGATTGAGAAGGCCTCCGTCCTCAAAGCCCCGGCGGAGGGCATCATCCGCACGCGTCTCGCCGAGCCCGGCGACATGGCGTCTCCCTCGAGAACGATCTATCAGCTCTCCATCGTCTCGCCCAAGTGGATCCGGACGTACGTGACGGAAAATCAGCTCGGCCTGGTGAAGGAAGGCGCTCAAGCCCTCATTTCCACCGACACGATCGGATCCGTCAATGCGCGCGTGAGCTGGATCTCGAGCACCGCGGAGTTCACGCCCAAGACGGTGCAGACGGCGGACCTCCGCACCGCGCTCGTTTACGAAGTCCGTCTTGAAGCGGCTGATCCGGAAAACCGCCTGCGCCTCGGCCAGCCCGTCACGGTCGACTTCATTCCCGGGAAATGAAGCAGAGGATGACTGACGCCCGTTCACTTCCCGCCGAAATCAGGAACCTCAGGAAAACCTTCCGGGGTCCTGACGGGAAGCCTTTTGCCGCCGTCGATAATCTCTCAGTCGTATTGCCTGAGCCCGGCGCCATCGTGAGCCTCATCGGCCCGGACGGCGCAGGAAAGACGACGCTTCTGAGGCTCCTTGCCGGGATCCTCACGCCGGACGACGGCGAAATCTCGCTCTTCGGCAAAAAACCCGACACCGATGATCCGGACTTCGTCGCCATGCTCGGCTTCATGCCGCAGCGCTTCGGCCTCTATGAAGAGCTTTCCGTCTGGGAAAACTTCCGGATTTTCGGCGCCCTGAGAGGCATCCGCGGGAAAGCGCTCGAAGCACGGTTTCGGGATCTCATGACGCTCTCGGGCCTCAGCGGCTTCGAATCCCGCGAGGCCGGAAAGCTCTCGGGCGGCATGAAGCAGAAGCTCGGGCTCTCATGCTCGCTCCTCGCGGAACCGAAGCTCCTCCTTCTCGACGAGCCGACCGTGGGGGTTGATCCGCTCTCGCGCCGCGAGCTCTGGCGCATTCTCCGGGACATGCGGGACCGCACTGGAATGACGGTGCTCGTCTCCACGGCGTATCTCGATGAGGCGGAGGCCGCCGACCGGACGATCCTCATTTCGTCGGGACGCCTCATCGCCGAGGGCGACCCGAAGGCGCTGGCGGAGCAAACTCAGGGCCGGACCTGGCTCGCAAGGGCCCGGGACGAACACAGAACCCTCCCGCTCGCCCGAACGCTCATGCGCGAAGTCCGGGCTGCGAACCCCAGGGCTCCCTGGCTTGATGCCGTTCCGCACGGCGACGCCGTCAACCTGCTTGCTCCGGAAGACGCCCTGAATGCCCCCCGGGAACTCCCGGACGGCGCATCGCTCTCTGCCCGGGCGCCCGCCCTTGAAGACGCCTACTGCGCGCTCACCTTCCCGATTGCCGCCAACACCGACGCGCTCCGGATTCTCCCGCCCGCCTATTCGGTTGAGGAGCCGGCCGCGGTGGTCGCGAGGAACATCTCCCGCCGGTTCGGTAGCTTCACGGCGGTCGAGGACACGAGCTTTTCCGTGAAGAAGGGCGAGATCTTCGGACTCCTCGGTCCCAACGGCGCCGGGAAGACCACAACCTTCCGCATGCTCTGCGGGCTTCTGCCGGCCTCGGGCGGCACGATTTCCGTCGCGGGCTCCGACCTGAGGACGGCAAGGAGCGCTGCGCGCGCCAAGGTGGGCTACGTCGCGCAGAAGTTTTCGCTCTACGCGCAGCTCTCCGCCCGGCAGAATCTTGAATATTTCGGCGCCTGCTTCGGCGTCGCCGGCCGGGAGCTTGAAGACCGGATCCGGGAGCTCACCATGGGGAGCGACCTCTGCAGCCGGCTCGAGTCCATCACGCGGGAGCTCCCTCTGGGAGCCAAACGCGAGCTTGCGCTCGCCTGCGCGCTGATTCACAGGCCGGCCATTCTTTTCCTCGATGAGGCAACGTCAGGCGCCGACATTGCCGCCCGGCGCGCCTTCTGGCGTCGGATCGTCGGCCTCGCGGAAGCGGGCACCACCGTCATCGTCACGACGCACTTTCTGGAAGAAGCCGAATACTGCGACCGCTTTCTCATTCAGGATGCGGGCCGGGTGCTTGCGCTCGGAACCCCATCGGAAGTCCGGAAGGAAACCGGGGCATCGAGCATTGAGGAAGCCTTCATCTCCATCGTGACCCGGGCGCGCAGGAACCGCGAAGACGCGGAGAGGCAGCCATGACGCAGGCGCAAGGCTTTTCCCCGGTGCGGTTCATGACGCTTCTCATGAAGGAATTCAGACAGATGGTCTGCGATCCGGCGACCCTCTTCCTCGGCACCATTCTCCCCGTCATTCTGATACTTCTTTTCGGCTGGGGTCTCTCGATGGACCTCACCCGGGTCCCCGCGGCCGTCGTCGAAGGCGAATCGACGCCCCTCGCGCGGGCGCTCACCCAGGAATTCGTCGGGAGCCGCTATTTCGACATCACGACCCTCAGAAACAGAACGGAAGCCGAGGCGCTCCTCTCCGCCCGCCGGATCGAGGCGATCATCGACATCCCGCAGGGCTTTGAACGCGACGCCTCGCGCGGCGAAGCCGTGATCGGCCTCACGATCCACGGCGTTGATGCGAGCGCCGCTACGATCATCCGCACCTACGCCAAAGCCGCGGTCGCGCTTCTTCAGGAAAAGATTGCGCTCCGCGAGGACGGCGCCGCCATGACGGGCGTGAGCGGCGCGGGTTCAGCAGGCGGCGTCATGATGCTTTCTCGCTCCTGGTTCAACGAAGCCAATACCTCCGCCTGGTACCTCGTTCCCGGACTCTCCATCGTCGTCCTCACGCTTTCGGCGAGCTTCCTCGGAAGCATCGTCATCGCCCGCGAATGGGAGCGGGGAACGATGGAGACGCTCTCGATCACCCCCGCCACCTCTCTTGAGATCGTGCTCTCGAAGTTCCTCGCGAACTACGCCCTGATTTCCGTCGGAAGCCTTCTCACCTTCCTCACGGCCGTCTTCATTTTCGACGCTCCGGTGCGCGGGAGTCTCTTTCTCCTCGCGCTCACGATGCTCTTTTACACCGCCTGGGCCGTGAGCTTCGGACTTTTCCTCTCCGCCTTTCTGAAGAGCCAGTTCGTCGCGATCCAGCTCGCCGTGATCGGAAGCTACCTCCCGTCTCTCATTCTCTCCGGGTATCTCTTCGACCTTCGGAGCGTCCCCGCCTTTATTTCGGCGGTCGGCCATATGATGCCCCCCACCTACGCGATCGAGTCCGTGAAGATTCTCTATCTCTCGGGAGGGCCGGAGCACATCGTGCTCTCAAACCTCGCCGTCCTTGCCGCCTGGGTGGTCCTCTTCCTTGCGCTCGCGCTCGCCGCGACGAAGAAGCGCCTTGACTGACGGATGAAGAAGCCCGAAATGTCCAGCACTTCCTTCCGCGCCTTCCTCGCCGGGCTCAGAGCCTCTCTTCTGAGGCTTCGCGCGCTCGCCCGCAAGGAGCTCATCACGCTCCTGCGCGACCCCGGCATGCGCCGGATCCTCGTCGTTCCCATCATCGCGCAGTCGATTCTCTTCGGCTACGGCGCGACCTTCAATCTCGAGGAAGCCCCCTACGTCATTTACGACGCTTCGCGAAGCCCGGCGAGCGAACGCGTGATCCGGATCATTGAAGCGAACCGCATCTTCGTGCGCGCGGGATCCCCGCAGTCCTACGAGGCTTTCGAGAAGGCCGTGAACGAGGGCGACGCGCTGATCGGCCTCTATTTCCCCGACGACTTCGCAAAGAAGCTCGCCCGGGGCGAACCCGCGGAAATCTTCGTTGCCGCCGACGCGAGAAACACCACCACCGCCAATGTGGCGACGGGCTACGTCTCGGCGATCATCGAATCCATCGCCCGCGAGGAGGGCGCCGCGGGCCCCATCGAGGTGCGCGAGCGCTACCGCTACAACGAAAACGGCATCACCCGCTATAACATCATGACGGGCCTCATCCTCGGTCTTGCCATGATTCAGGTGATGCTTCTCGCCGGGCTTGCGATCTCGCGCGAGCGCGAGGAAGGATCCTTCGACATGATGCTGATGACGCCGCTCTCGCCCGTGGAAATCTTCATCGGGAAGGCCGCCGCCCCCATTCTCATCGGGATCTTCCAGAGCTTTCTGATTTTCGCCGTCTGCCGCTGGTGGTTCGGGATTCCCTTTGCCGGGTCGCTTCCGCTCCTCTTCTTCGTGGTAGCGCTCTTCTCAACGAGCATCGTGGGGCTCGCGCTTGCGATCTCCGCCTGGGCGAAGACCCTTCAGCAGTCGGTGGTCCTCTCCTTCATTCTGCTTCTTCCCTCTCTCGTCCTCTCGGGCCTCATGACGCCGGTGGCGGCAATGCCTGAATGGATGCAGACCCTCACCATCCTCAATCCCGTCCGCTACGGGATCCTCACGATCCGCATGATCTACTTTGAGAATGCCGGGATGAGCGACATCCTGCCCTACCTCTGGCCGCTCGCCGTGATTTCAGCCGTGACGATTCCGGGGGCGGCCTGGCTCTTCAGAAACAAGGTTGTCTGAAGTTTTTACGATCGGAAATAGAAAAAGCCGCAGCCCCCTTAGTGAGGCTGCGGCTTTTCTTATCGTCCCGGGACGATGTCGCCCTTCAGAAGCTTTCAAGCGGAAAAGGCTGCGGAGGAAGCTCCGGCTTTTTCAACCCTCACTGCGCAAACCTTGTATTCCGGCGTGGAGCAGATGTTGTCGAGCGCGGCCTTCGTGAGCCAGTTGCAGTTGCCGTCCTGGAAGTGGAAGGGCATCCAGGTCTCGCCCGCATTGGTCTTCCCGGAGACGTGCGCCACCGATTCGATCCTGCCGCGGCGGGAGCTCACGACGACGCGGTCGCCGTCGGCAATGCCGAGGTTCGCCGCATCCTTCGTGTTGATCTCAATGAAGGAGTGGCCCGAGATCTCGTTGATGCCCTCGGTCTTGTCCGTCATCGCGCAGGCGTTGTAGTGGTAGAGCACGCGCCCTGTCGTCAGCATGAGCGGATAGTCGGCGTCGGGGAGTTCGCTCGATTCGCGGTAGGCCGCGGTCGAATAGCGGCCAAGCCCGCGCGTGAACTTCCCGACATGGAGGATAGGCGTGCCCGGATGGTCCTTCCCCGTGCAGGGCCACTGCAGACCCTGACCGTTCACCTCGGGGCTGTCGAGACGCGCGTGGCTGATGCCCGCGAAGGACGGCGTCACCGAGGCGATTTCGTCCATGATCTCGGCAGGCGTCAGGTGCGGCTGCGGATATCCCATGCGGTTCATGATGTCCGTAAAGATGTCCGTGTCGGCCCGGGTGCCTTCGATCGTCACCGCACGGCGGATGCGCTGCACGCGGCGCTCGGTGTTGCTGAAGGTACCCTCTTTTTCCGCGTAGCTTCTGCCAGGCAGAACGACGTCGGCGTACTTCGCCGTTTCCGTGAGGAAGAGGTCGTCCACCACGAGGAAGTCGAGGTTCTTAAGCGCCTTGATGACGTGATGCGTGTCGGGGTCCGTGCGCACCGGATCCTCGCCGAAGATGAAGAGGCCCTTCACGGCGCCTTCGATCATCTTCGGGAAGCAGTCCGTGGCGTAGAGGCCCTTGAAGCGCGGGAGCTCCGTACCCCAGGCCTTTTCGAACTTCTCGACGATGCCGGGCTGAGCGATCTTCTGGTAGCCCGTCAGGTCGCCCGGGGACGCACCCATGTCGCAGGCGCCCTGAACGTTGTTCTGGCCGCGAAGCGGGTTGAGGCCGCAGCCCGGACGTCCGTACTTCCCCGTCACCATGGCCATGTTGGAGAGCGCCATCACGCCTTCGGTGCCGGACGAATGTTCGGTGACGCCGAGGCAGTAGGCGATCGCAGCGCGCTTCGCTTCGCCGTACATGCGCGCCGCCGCGATCAGGTCGCGGGGATCGATGCGGCAGATTTCAGCGACGCGCTCTGGCGTATAGGCCTCAACCATTGCCTTCAGGTCCTCAAACCCTTCGGTGCGCGTGCGGATGAATTCCTGATCAATGAGGCCGTCATGAATAAGCTGACGGACGATGCCGTTCGCGAAGGCGACGTTCGTGCCCGGACGGAGCTTGAGATGAATCTGCGCGGACTGAGCAAGCCCGATGTCGCGGGGATCAACCACAATGAGCTTCAGGCCCCGGCGGATCGCAGCGCGAAGCTGCATGCCGATCACCGGGTGCGCTTCCTCGGGGTTCGAGCCCACAAGCACCACGACCTCGGCGTTTTCGCAGATGTCCGAAATCGAATTCGTCATGGCGCCCGAACCGAGCGTTCTCTGAAGACCCGCCACGGAGGGACCGTGGCAGACGCGGGCGCAGTTGTCGACGTTGTTGGTTTTGAAGACCGTGCGCGCCATCTTCTGGAGCATGTAGATGTCTTCGTTCGCGGAACGCGCGCAGGCAAAGGCTGCAAGCGCTTCGCCCCCGAACTTGTCGCGGAGTTCCGTGAACTTCTTCGCGACGAGATCAAGCGCCTCGTCCCAGGAAGCGGGTTCGAGCTCGCCCGTGACGGAGGAGCGGATGAGGGGCGTCGTCAAACGGCGGTCGGATTGGACGAAGTCGAAGCTCGCCGAGCGGCCCTTCACGCAGAGGCGTCCGTGGTTCGAGGGTCCGTCCGCCGCTTCCGTATCGACGATGCGGCCGTCCTTCACGATCAGGTCGTACTGGCAGCCCGTCGCGCAGTGCGGACACGTCGTGCGGACCTTCTTGATTTCCCACGAGCGGTAGGCGCGGCGGCGCTTCATCGTGATGGCGCCCGTCGGGCAGGCCGCGGCGCAGATGCCGCAGGATTCGCAGTTCGTGCTCTTCCAGTCCCTGCCGAAGGGCGCGAGGATCGTCGTGCGAAGGCCCGCCTTGCCGGAGACCAGCGTGTGGTTCCCGGCAGCGTTGTTGCACGCGCCCACGCAGCGCTGGCAGCGGATGCAGAGCGACGGATTGAAGGCGATGAAGGGGTTGTTGTCGAGGATCTCGCCCGATGCCGGCGTCACTTTGAAGGGCGACGTTTCGACGCCGAGTTCGCGGCAGCGGTCCTGGAGCTCGCAGCTTCCGTTCTTCGTGCAGCTGAAGCAGTACTGGGTGCTGTTCAAGCCGTGCTCGGCGATGATGAGCTGAAGCGCCGTGCGGCGGGCCCGGTCGATCGCTTCCGAACGGGTCTTCACGACCATGCCGGGGTGCGCGAGCGTATTGCAGGAGGAAACGAGCCCGCTCACGCCTTCGACCTCCACCACGCAGAGGCGGCAGGAGCCGATATTGCTCACGTTCTTCAGGTAGCAGAGGGTCGGGATGTGAATGCCGGCGGAACGCGCCGCATCAAGAAGCGTTGCGCCCTCTTCGACCGCGATCGTGCGACCGTCCATCGTAATGTCAAACATACTGAATCCTCCCGCCCATGGCAGCACCCGCGCCGAAGCAGTCGCAGCGCAGACAGCGGCTGCATTCCTGAACGGCTTCTTCCCTGCTCATCCCGAGCTCGACGTCCTTGAAATCGCGCTTGCGGAACTTCACCGGACGCTCATTGATGTTGACGCGCCCCATCGGGGTGCGGTTGTTGGCCTTCGGAGCCGGCGCCGTGACGCCGCAGTCGAGAATGTGGTGGTAGCCGAGCATCTCGTCGATGTTGCGCGCAGCGGCCTTGCCCGCGCCCACGGCGCGGATGACGGTGGTCGGTCCGCTCTGGCAGTCTCCGCCCGCATAGACGTTGGGGAGACCCGGAACCTGCAGGAACTCGTCCGTGACGAAGGCGCCCCACTTGACGGGCATGCCGAATTCCTCAAAGGGCTTCGTGACGACGTCCTGACCGACGGCGGCGATGATGAGGTCGGCTTCGAGGCGTTCCGTTTCCTTGTCGGCTTTGGCAACCCCCGGACGACCGCGCGAATAGGCGCCGATCTTCTGGGGCTGCATGATGAGCGCCCTGCAGCATCCGTTTTCGTCGGCTTCGACGGAAACCGGGGCTTCGAGCGTCAGCATTTCGACGCCCTCGGCAATCGCCGCGTGAATTTCTTCCTTCAGTGCCGTCATGTCGTCGATGCGGCGGCGGTAGACGAGATTCACTTCGTCCGCGCCCGCGCGCACCGCCGTGCGCACGCAGTCCATCGCAACGTTGCCGCCGCCGATAACGGCGATCTTCTTCCCGCGGTAGTCGGGATAGACGTCGTCGCCGATCGCGCGGAGCATTTCAACCGCCGAGATGACGCCCTTCGAATCCATGCCGGGGAGCTTCAGGCCCTTCGCCGCATGCGCGCCGATCGCCACATAGACCGCGTCGCATTCCTTCGAGAGGGCCTTCATCTCCTCCGTGCCGACCGAGGCGTTCGTGACGACTTCAATGTCGCCCGCAGAAAGAATGGCGCGGATGTCTTCATCAAGGCGCTCGCGCGGGAAGCGGTAGGCGGGAATGCCGTAGCGCATCATGCCGCCCAACTTGTCGCGCGCTTCAAAGACCTTCACCTTGTGGCCCATGAGGGCGAGATAGTAGGCGCAGGTGAGCCCGGAGGGGCCGGCGCCGATCACGGCGATGGTGTGGCCCGTAGGAGGGAGCGCCTTTGGAACCGGAACCGTGTCGGCAGCAGCGCCGTCGACCGCATACTTCTTGATGCCGCGGATGTTGATGGGCGCATCAATGAGGGTCCTGCGGCAGCGCTTTTCGCAGGGGTGTTCGCAAACGAACCCGCAGGCCGTCGGGAACGGATTGTCCTTACGGATCAGGGCCACGGCTTCGGCAAACCGACCTTCGCCCGCGAGCGCAATGTAGCCCGGCACATCCACGTGCGCGGGGCAGAAGGTTTCGCAGGGAACGGACTGGGAAATCCCCTTCTGGCACGCATGCGCCTCGATGTGGCTCCGGAATTCGTCGGAGAAGCGCTCGATGCCGTCGAGCACCGCCTGAGCGGCGTCCCAGCCGATTGCGCAGTCCGAACCGTCGCGGATCACTTCGGCGAGCGACTTAAGCGCCTCGAGGTCGTCAGGCTCCGCCTTGCAGGCGGCGATGCGGCGAAGGATTTCCGCGAGCTGCGGCAATCCGTCGCGGCAGGGCACGCACTTGCCGCAGGTCTGAAGGAGCGAGGCGTCGAGTTGACTCAGGAGCAGCGTTATGGCGCACTGCCCCGGAGGCGTGGCTTCAATGCGGCGCATGAAACCCTGCATGGTCTCCTCATTGCGCGCATCAGTCACGGCTGGCGGACGGACGGATAGACGTGTCATTTGCTTTTTCTTGGCGTTGTGCTCTCCGCATGCGGGCTGAGGACTTCTCTCACGAAGTCATCGCCAGTACGGGAAGCATTGGTGGGTCTTGTTTATTAGTGTTATCCCTAACTATTTCTTGTCCATTGATTCTAGCGTTTTCCCTTCCTCTCCTGAAGAGGTATTGAAGATTCAACGCGCGATCATTTGAAAAAATTCACTAGCGCCGAATATGGAATTTACATTTCGCAATCACCAGAATTCTGTTTGCAGACTTCACCTGTGAATCAGGGATCCGCAGGGTTTTAATCGGCCTACGGAACCTGAGGTTTATGCATCTTTGCGTCATGCATAGACGCTTAATAACCGAACCGTAATTGGCGAAGTCAACCGGGCGGATAGTTCCCGCCTTATCGGCACGGTAGATGCCTTGCAATAGATTGAACAACCTTCGGCTCAACCGCTTCCGCTGCAATGACTCCTTCCGGCCCGCCATCAGCATTGAGAACATGGGCGTCTTCAAGCCGGGTAAAGAAAGCCTCTGAATGATGCAGGGGGAGATCGGCCTCATCAGAATTCAGAGGAGCGCCGCCATGCAGTATGGGAAAAATTGGACGCCCGCTTCCATTTTCGTTTTCCCATGGTGAAGAGCGATCGGCGCATCAATATGTTTCCCGTAGATTTCTTTGAAGCGCACCAGCGATTTGATGGATGACGACGAAGACTTCACTTCGATCGGAACGATCTTTTTGCCCTACCGGATCAAAAAATCAATCTCAATTTCCGTCTTCCTCGTCTTTTCATTCCGGCGCGCATAGAAAAACGGACGATGACCGTTCGCCTTGAGGCACTGCGCGACGATGTTTTCATGATGAGCGACTTTCTAGGAAAAAGCTGCGTGCGGTATTCGAGCTGCAGCTGCATGAAAAACGTATCGAGATCGCGCAGGCTCTCGACGAAGAGATTTCTGATCGAGGCGTCGGCATTATCAAAATCAAAACGGAGAAGGATATAGGGGTCGTACGCTTCACGTCCGAGCTTCTCCGCGAGCGTCGTTTTCCCGACGCGCCTGGCGCCCTTGAGAAAAAGCGCGTACTTTGGCGCGAACGCTTCCTTCCAGTGAAGCATCTCCGAATAGATTTTTCTCTCAAACATCCGTCCCACCTGTCCTGATGAAAGCCCCGGTCTCAAGCGCTAACGTTAACTGCAGAACATCTACCATTAATATCCTGAAATATCAATTGGTTCACGTTTGCGCCATATTTTTGAGGCTCTTTTTCCACAATTGCGCACGCATTCCTCTTCAGGCAAGCGAAATCCGCGCCACGCCTCTCCGCTGCCCGCCAACTCATCGAGCCGCCGTTCTGGAAAAAGCTGAAGCCTCGTCAGCCTTCACGAATTTCCGCGGCCTTGCGGGCTAAACCGGCTATGCGCTCAATCATCTGCGGCATTTCGCACTCACGCGAAATGAGATAGATCCCGTGCCGGAAGCCTGACTCCGGAAGCGCCTCGACATGCACGCGGCTCCTTGCTTCCGGATGTTGGAGAAAGACGGATGAAACAACAATGCCCCAGCCGACGCCTTTTTCAACGAGGGAAAGCATAGTAGCGTTGTTGTCGACTTCAATCCTCTGAGGGAATTCGAACCCGAGCGTGCTCATGAAGCTTTCATTGAGCCTGCCCCCTCCGCCCTCGCGAACAAAGCGGATGAAGGGTCGTCCGCAGAATCTCAGGTCGTTCCAGGACCAGCCGTCTGCATGCTTCTGCGCCATGGATTCCGGCATGACGATTACCGCCTCGTCTTCAAAAATGAGCGTTCTCGAAACGCCCTGCACCTCTGCAAAGGAGCCCGTCACGAAAGCGCAGTCGATTTCTCTTCTCGCGAGACTTTCGAGGAGCTGCGGCGAAGTGCCGCTGAGCGCGGTAATGCAGGAAGCATAGGGAAGGAGTTCCCGGATGAGTTCAGGAAGAAGCCAGTTGGTGAGAAGATCAATGGCGCCGATTCTCAGGAGAGGCTTGATGTAGGAGCGCAGCCGGAGCTCCCGTGCGGCCGTCTGAAGCCGCTCCCTGCACTCGAGCGCCTCGCGGCGCAGAACAATCGCCTCCTCGGTGAGCGCCATAGGTCTTCGCGTGCGGTCAAAGAGCTCCATGCCGAGCGCGCGTTCAAGCTTCTGAATCTGCTTCGTCACGGCGGATTGCGTGAGTCCGAGCTTCGCCGCAGCTGCCGAAAAGCCGCCTTCATCAGCGGCCGCAAGAAAGATTTCGATTTCGCGCGAACAGAGAGCAAAGGGAAGATTGTCCATAACCCAACTCCGGCAATACCCGGATGCTTTATTCCTCATGGAAATACTTTACAGGAGCTACGGCAATAACATTTGTGCGGGGAAAGGTCGTTTTGAAAAAATAAGCCTCACTACCCAATCCATCCTCGAGGAGCACAGTCATGTCTTTTTCCATCATTTCCGAAGCGCTTGATCTGCTCGACGACCCGCAGGCGAACGGCGCCCGGACGGCCGGGTTTCTGAAGAAATACGGAGCAGAGAACATCACTCTCCAAACCTGCCGCGGCGAAAAAGGCAGCACCGACTTCATCCGTGTTCTGATTCCGGGAAAAAACGGCAAATCCGCGGGCGGCAAAGCGCCAACTCTCGGCGTTGTCGGGCGCCTTGGCGGAATCGGCGCTCGTCCGGACCGTCTCGGCTTCACCTCTGACGGCGACGGCGCGCTCTCGGCCCTCGCAATTGCGGCAAAGCTTTCCCGCATGCATTCGCTCGGCGACATCCTCGAGGGTGACGTCATCGTGACGACCCACATTTGCCCGGATGCGCCGACGCGCCCTCATGATCCCGTGCCGTTCATGGAGTCACCCGTCACAAGTGCTGAATGCAATGCGCATGAGGTTGATCCCGCCATGGACGCCGTCATCTCCATCGATACGACGAAAGGAAACCGCATCGTCAACCACCGCGGCATCGCCATCACGCCCACCGTGAGAGACGGCTGGATTCTGCGCGTGAGCGAGGATTTCCTTTCGATTCTTGAAATCACCACAGGCAAGCTCCCCGTTGTTCTCCCGCTGACGCAGCAGGACATAACGCCCTACGGGAACGGAATCTATCACCTCAATTCCATTCTGCAGCCGAGCGTTGTCACCCGCGCGCCCGTGATCGGTCTCGCCATCACTGCGGTGAGCCAGGTGCCGGGCTGCGCCACCGGCGCCACGCACCTGGAAGACATCTCCGACGCCGTGAGCTTCACGCTGGAAGCAGCCAAAGCCTACGTCTCCGGAAAGGCGGAGTTCTGCGATGATGTCGAATTCGCCCGACTTCAGAGCCTCTACGGTTCGATGTCCCATCTGCGCACTTTTGGAGAAGAAAAATGACATGGACCATCTGGATGGCCGCGATCGTCACGCTCATCACGATCGCCGCACTTCTCAAACGCATTGAAACAAGGCTCGTGCTCTTCACCTCCGGCCTTGTCATGGCGCTTTTATCCGGCGCTCCTCAGATCGCGCTCAAGGCCTTCATTGCGAACATGACGAACGGAAGCCTCATCACCGCGATCTGTTCCTCGCTCGGCTTCGCCGCCGTCATTGCCATCACGCGATGCGACGTGCATTTCGTATCGCTCATGGTGAAGCCTCTCGGAAAACTCGGACTTTTCCTCCTGCCCTTCTGCATGCTGATTGCTTCCTGCGTAGCCGTGGCGATCCCGTCGGCAGCCGGGTGCGCAGCGGCGCTCGGGCCCACCATGATTCCGCTCATGGTCCGGGCAGGATTCAAACCCGCCATTGCAGGCGCCGCCATCATCGGCTCCATCATTCCGTCGTCCATGAGCCCGGGATCGAGCCACAACGTCTGGGTTGCCAAAATCGCAAACATCGACGTGATGACGCTCATCGTTGAGTTTGCGCCGAAGATTCTCATCGTCTGCAGCCTCAACATCCTGTTGATCACCCTGATGATCTTCGTCTTCCGCGACTACCGCAAGCCCGATCCGAATGAAAGCGCGGAAGTTTTCGAAGTCGCTTCGGATGCACGGGGCGTGCTGCCGGAAAAGCCCAACGTTCTTTTTGCCATCGCGCCGATTCTTCCGATTGTGGTGCTCCTCCTCGGCGCCACCGTCGTTCCGGCGCTCAAGATGAGTGTTGCCGAAGCCATGATCTGGGGCTCAATCTATACGCTCCTCATCACGCGCTCCAATCCTGAGGCCGTGACAAAGGAGTTCTTCTCCGGCATGGGCAAGGGCTACGCGAACATCATGGGCATCATCATCGCCGCCGGATGCTTTGCGGGCGGTCTGCGCGCAGCCGGCGTCATCGATGCGCTCATTGACACACTCAAGAATTCGCGAGAAATCGCGAGCTACGCCGCCAACTTCGGCCCCTTCCTGATGGGCGTCCTCACAGGGTCGGGCGACGCCGCCGGACACGCCTTCAACCAGGCCATCACGCCCTACGCCGCGGAATTCGGCATGCGGATTGAACCGCTCGGCATCGTCGCCGCACTATCAGGCGCACTCGGCCGCATGTGCTCGCCGATTGCGGGCGCTACGCTCGTGATCGCCGGCATGACCCGACTCTCTCCGCTTGAGATCAGCAAGCGCATGGCGATACCGATGATCATCAACGTCATTCTTCTCGGCTTCATCTTTGAACTCTGAGGTAATCCTCCATGGATCTGAACAAAATCATTCTTTCCGACGAAGCCCGGCAGGAACTCGTAAACGACCGCCGATGGCTTCATGCACACCCCGAGGAAGGCTGGTGCGAATTTGAAACGACGTGGTTCATCGTGAAGCGTCTGCGCTCGCTTGGACTCGAGGTTCTTGCGGGTGTCGACGTTATAGAGCCCGACGCGGTAATGGGACGCAATGACGCACTCGTGCTTGCGGCTCAGCAGCGGGCGCTCGAACATGGAGTCCCAAAAGAATTCCTCGGGTCGCTCGGCGGCTATACCGGCGCCATGGCGATTCTTCAGACCGGCCGGCCGGGCCCCGTCACGGCGCTCCGCTTTGATATCGATGCCCTGCCGATCGAAGAAACCGACGATCCTCAGCACGAAGCCAATCTGGGACATTACCACTCTCAAAACCCCGGGTTCTCCCACGCCTGCGGCCATGACGGGCATGCAGCCATCGGACTTGCGCTCTGCCGGTGGCTCTCAGAAAACCGGGACCGGCTCAAAGGCACCGTCAAAATCCTTTTTCAGCCCGCCGAGGAAGGCGTGCGCGGCGCAGCAGCAATGGCCGCCAGAGGCATTGTCGACGACGTCGATTGGTTTGCGGGCGGCCACATCGGCTGTTCCGCGAAGCTTGGCGACGTAGGTGTCTCTCATTCCGGCTACCTTGCAACGACAAAATTTGATCTCGAATTCTTCGGTCAGTCTGCCGCGGCAGGTTCTCCCGAAAAGGGACGAAGCGCGCTCATGTGCGCAGCCGCCGCCTGCCTCTCGCTCGGAAGTCTCCCGGGACACAGCCAGGGCATCACGCGCGTGCAGATCGGGAAATTCATCTCCGGCACCGGCCGCAACATCATCGCCGACCATGCATACATGCAGCTCGAGGTTCGGGGAGAAACGACAGAGATCAACGACTACATGGCAAAGAATGTCGAACAGACCGTCAAGGGACTCGCCCTCGCCTACGGCGTCGACTATAAGCTCACCCGCATGGGCGAAGCCGTGACCTACAAGGGAGATGAAGAAGCGGTCGCCCTCCTTAAGGACGCGGCGCGTAAGGTGCCGGGCGTCCATTCCGTCGTCGACATGAATGCAAAGATCGGAAGCGAAGACTGCACGATGCTCATACGCCGGGTTCAGGAGCATGGCGGGAAAGCAGCCTTCTGCTACTACGGGTGCAACCACCACGGCCACCATCGCCCGGACTTCTCCATTCAGGATGAGACGTCGCTCCCGATCGGCTGGGGAACCTTCGCGCGCTTCATCGCAGAACTCAACTCGCAGGATTAAGGCCAACATCTCTCCTGCGCGGACTCCCGCTGATTATCTGCCTTTAGCGGGAGTCTCTTCATTATTGAGACACGAGCTTCAGTCCGATCAGGAAAGCAATCAGCGTAAAGAGGAAAAAGAGTCTCAAAGACGCCGCTGGCTCTTTGAAAACCAGGATGCCGACAAGAACGGTTCCCACGGCACCGATGCCCGTCCGGACGGCATAAGCGGTGCCGAGCGGTAGCGTCTGAGAAGCCTTTGCGAGAAGTCCCATGCTGAGCGCCGCCGGGATGAGGAATCCGCCGGCGCAGAGGCAGAATTCAAAGCCCGCCGCGCCCCGGGTCTTTCCGAGGCCAAACGTCATGCTGACCTCAAAGGCGCCGGCAAAAAGCAAAAGGAGCCAATCCATACGTCCGGACGGTATCAGGCCTTTTCGGCGATCAGAATCTTTTCCACTTTCCGGATTCCTGCTTTTTCGCGCCAGCCCGCGATCCACCCGTCAAGGAGCACGGTGTCGTCCATATCGGCTTCAAGCCGCCAGGCGCCGTCGGGCAATTTCTGAAGCTTCTGCGTCCTATTAAAAGGCGTCTCGGAAAGATTCCTCGCCGTCTCGGGGCTCGTGAATTCGAGAATCAGCCGCACGCGGCGGCCGTTCGAATAGTTGAAGTGCCGTTCGCTGATGTACTTGTCAAGCGAAAAGTTCCTGGGCCTCACTGCCGGGAAGTCGAGCACCCGGGCCTCGGAAATGCGGTGAAGCGCGAGGTGCCGGTAGTTGTCATAGCCCGCGAACTGGCAGACGAGATAGAGCCTCTGCTCCTGCTGAACAAGACCGAGCGGCGACACGTCGGCTTCATTCTGCTCTCCCCGGCTGTTTTCAAACTTCACATGAAGCATGACGTCCCGATAGAGCGCTTCGCTCACGGCATTGAAGATCCGCTCAAGGATCTTCGGGGGCATCATCGGCACGCACCCGGAGACGAAGGCGACTTTCTTGAGCCACCGGTTCATCTTGTCGGTCGCCCCCTGCTCCTTGAGGGAAAGGCTCGCCTTGTCGAAGAGATACCTGAGCGAGCCCGTAATGGGAGCGGGCAGCTGGTAGTGCATGTACTCTTCAAAAAGGCGTATCAGGAGGCTCTGCGTCGGCGGCAGATTGTCGATCACGAGATCCGAGTCCGGAACGCTCCTTCTGTAGCCGTAGGGACGATTGGTCTTATCGACTTCGATCTGAAGCTCCTCGCAGTCGCGCATGCTTTCCAGAATGCGTTGCAGGCGCCGGGGAGTGAGCTCCATGCCGAGCGCAGAGAGGTTCTGCTGGATCTGGGAAGCCGTAATCCAATGCCTCGGAATCTGCTTGAGAATCGTAATGACGATGAGCGCATCGGTAATTTTGTTCTGATTGGCGTAGCGCGGCATGGGAAGTGCTCCGGTCGTGTGGGTTGAAGGCCATTCTAGCCGTATAGCACGCCGAGCGTCGTATTATGTCGTAGAGGCATTGCTGCGCTTTGCGCGCATCGCCAAAATGAAAAACTCCCCGGGACGAGAAGCCTCCGGGGAGCTTTTGATGGATTCGACGAATTGTCCGGCTATCAGCCGAAGAGGATCTGATTCACGATGAGGGTCGTGAGGAGGCCGAGGATCATCGGAATCCAGGTGCGGCGGACGATCGCAACCGGTGAAACGCCGGCGGCGCCCGCAACCGCAATGATGACGCCCGCAACCGGCGACATGGCGCGCAGCATGCCGGAGGCGAACTGCATCGGGGTCACCAGCGCTTCAACCGAACCGCCGAGGCCGGCAGCCACATCCGGAGCCAGAGTAGCGAAGGAGGAATAAGCACCGACGCCCGACCCCGTGAGGAAGGTCACCACCGAGACAATGCCCGTGAGGATGACCGTCATGGCGCCCATGCCGGCGCCGACGCCCTGCGCGGATTTGATGAGCCCGTCGATGAGGCCCGAGGTCTGAAGGCCGGTCGCGAAGAATTCCGCGCAGATGATGAGCGCGACAATGCCCGCGAACATCTTGCCCATCGACTGGAACATCGCCATCGCGTCCTTGAAGATCTTCTTCACGTCGCGCAGACGAATGATCTCAATGACGACCACGCCGGTCCAGACCATGAAGAGCGCGGCGATCGTGTCGAGCTTCACGGAAGCAACGACGAGCTTCGAGAAAATGATGAGGAGCGCAATCGGAAGGATCGGGAAGATGGCGTACCACTTCGGAACCTGAGGCGCATCCACGGCCTTCACGGCAGCCGCTTCGGCATAAACGTCGTCATTCTTCTTGTCGTACCAGCGCTGCACGAAGTAGTGCGCAACGCAGCAGACGATGAGGGTCGGAACGGCAAGCGGGAGCTGATACTGAACGAGATAGATGATCGGATCGAGGCCCGCAACCTTGGCGGCGAGGTTTGCCGTACCGGCGGTCGGCGTGAAGGTCATGCCGGCAGAGGTGCCGATCACGGCCGCCGCTGCTGCCGGGGACGTGCCCACAGCCTTAAGAATGGGGAAGAGCGCAACGAGCAGAAGCATTGCAAGGCCCGCGGCGGACGGAATCACCATCACGAGGATCTGACCGACCAGGTACCCCGCAGCCAGAACGACGTAAGGCGCGCGAAGCTTTGCGAGGGGCTTCACTGCGATGTCGACGAGGGCTTTCGCTGCGCCGATGCGGTCCATGTAGGCCGCAAAGCCGCCCGCCGTCATGATGAGGAAGCCGATCCCGGAGCTCTGCTTCGTCGCAATGCTCTTCAGCGTAGCGAAGATGTCGAAGAGCCAGAATCCCGAGGGCTTCACGCCCTTGGGCAGGACGCTCGCGTCGCCCATGAGCGCGACGCAGACGAGGATGACGAGGCCTGCAAAGAGAAGGACCAGATGCGTCTGATAGCGCTTCAGAAGCGCCCAGCCGGCAATGATCGTAACGATCACTGCGATCCATGGCAGGAGTGCTGACATTTTGGTTTCTCCAGTGGTTTATCTTTTTTTCGGTTTTTTTAGGTTCGTCAGAGATAGCGGCGGAAATCGGCGTCAAGCGCTTCAAGCGCCTTTTCTACCTGCCCTTCCCGCGCCTCAAGCTTCGACTTGAGCGCGAGGAGCGACGCCTCATCCTCGCCGATCATGGCTTCCACCTCGCTCGGACGGGCGCTCCCGGCCGTGCGGCGGTTTTCGACGATCTTCCGGGGATCAAGCGCATCGCGGAATTCCGCTTCGCTCATCGGGAAGACGGGCGAGGCTTCCGGGAATTCCTCCGTGATCTCCTCGCGGTAGATCCGGACGATTTCGACATAGGGGAAGTTGAGCGGAAGAAGACCGTTCGCGCGGGCATAGGACACCATGCGGCTCGCCATGTGGTGCCCGATCCGGAAGGGAAGCCCGTGCTCGCGCATCAGGCGGTCGGCGATTTCCTGCGAAGCCGTCCAGTCGGAATTGAGTTCCTCGAGCGCCCGGGCGGGATTGATGCGAAGGCCGTTCAGAACCTTGAGGAACCTTTCGCACATGCCGACCGCGGTCTTTGCCATGCGGCCGTTCTTCGCGACGCTCTTGCCGTCCGTCATGCCGGGCACCACGTTGTGAACGCGCATGAAGACGGCATTCATTTCCGACACAACGTCGGAGCAGTCCGCGCGGCAGTTGTTCATGAGGCCGGGATTGCGCTTCTGCGGCATAGCCGACGAAACGTAGGTGTTTTCGCCGCCTTCTGCCAGAAGAATCCAGGGACGGGGCTGCGCATACTGCACCATGATGTCGTTTACCATGGAGCCGAGATGAATGGCGACCGAGCCGACGATCGATGCAAATTCAAGCGCCGTGTCGACAGGCGCTTCGCAGGTCGCGTCGAAGGCGTTTCTCACCGGACGGTCGAAGCCGAGCGCCTTTGCCATGCCGTCGCGGTCAAGCGGCCACCCTGTTCCGTTCAGAACCATAGCGCCCATGGAGGAAATGTTGTAGCGAGAGAGGTATTCCTCGAGCCGCGCGCGGTCGCGAAGGAGCGGAGCGGCAAAGCCGAGGAGATAGTGCGCGTAGCTTGTCGGCTGCGCCGCCACGCCGTTCGTGTAGTTGGGAACGATCGTATTCAGGTTAGCGCGGGCGAGTTCGAGGATCTTCGCGATCACCCGGTCGAAGGATTCGGCGAAGGTCATCGCGCGGTCGCGCATGATCGCAATGCGCATGGTGGAAAGAATGTCCTGGCTCGAGCGGCCGGCGTGGATCGCCGTCACTTCCGGATTCGTCGCGGCGATGAGAAGCGGCTCGTACGCAATGTAGGAGGCCGGGCGCTTCGTCGGATCCGCATCGCCCGCCTTTTCCACGGCGTCTATGCCCCTCGCCGCGAGGCAAAGAAGCGCCTCATCAAAAAGACCGTTTCGTCCTTCAACGACAACCGTCGCCTTGTTGATGGCGGAAATCCAGAAGAACTCATCATGTTCGCGGGCCATGCTTTTCTTTTCCTTCGTTGATTCTGAGAATGCCGAGACGCTTATGGTCTCTCCCTGAGGATGCAGTTTCTGCCCGCATACGCCTTCTTACAATACCTTTTCGCGCAAACTAATTTTGCGCATTGCGCAAAATAGACCCGTACTCCCAATCCTCTTTCGTAGGAGAATGGAGAGCGTGGATGAGCATTTCAAGGACCAGACCATGCCGAAAACCGACGACCTCTCTGCCTGGAGGCAGTTTCTCTGCTTTGCGCGAACCGGGACCTTGTCGGCAGCAGCGAAGGCGCTTGAAACCGAACCCTCCTCCCTCTCGCGCGCCATTGCCGGCCTTGAGAAGGCGCTCGGCACGGAACTCATTCAGCACAATTCCCGTCCGCTCAGGCTGACGCCCGCCGGGAAAACCGCGCAGAAGCGCATGGAAACCATTCTCCGCGCGCACGATTCGCTCATGACGAGCCTCATGGATGCCAACAGAACGCTTGACGGCAGCATCCGGCTCTCGTCCGCCCCGGGCTTTGCCTCCAGGCGCCTCACCCCGCTCCTCTCTGAATTCCAGAAGGCCCACCCCGAAATCCGCATTGAAATTCTCTCCGGCCTCCAGGAAGCCGAGCTCAAAAAGGGGCTCTGCGAAGTTGCAACGCTCACCGGCGAACCGAAGACCTCCGGACTCGTCTACATGAGCCGCGGGAGAAACGTCTATCTCCCGGTTGCAAGTCCCGGGTACATCCGCCGCTACGGCATGCCGGTCAACCCGGAAGACCTGAAGCTTCATACGGGCTACAGGTACAACGGTCCCGTGAGAAGCGAAACGCGCGTGCTTTTCCGCGGCACCCGGGAAGCGCCCGTTCAGTTTGCTCGCTCCATCCGCTCGACCGACATCCTCGCCATCCGCAATGCGCTCCTGAGCGACATGGGAGTTGCCGTCGACATGCCGCTTGTTCAGATTGCTGAAGACATTGCCGACGGACGGCTCGTGCCGGTCCTCCCCGGCTGGTTTCATCCGCCCGTCGAATGCTTCATCGCCACCAACCGCGATGCCTGGCACCAGAAGCGCGTGCGCGTATTCCTTGAATGGTATGCGCTCGCCATGCAGACGCTCTTCTTTTCCTACGAGGAAAAGGTTTCCCCCATCGTGGGGCTGCCGCCTGATGTCGGCCATCCCGATCGAAATAAAATTTTCCGGTCCTGAACCCGTCAAATCCTGCCCGCCTCAGACGCGATCAGACTCGAGTTCAAGTGGATCAATTGCAGAGTCATCTGATCAGGACGCCGGCAAAACCCGATTCAGTCAATCAGGGAAGCAGCGCGGCGCTGTGCGCTGCCTCCCCTGTTTTTGTTGTCTGATGGCTTTAAGAATCGCCCGCATTTCAGCAATAACCTTCTTCGGGTTATTCAGCCAATATTTATTCGCATAACGCAAGAGTTGTCATTTAACATTTGAAAGACGATCATTCTGTCTTTAAAGAAAATCTTCCAAATTTTTATATTCATTTAATTTCGTAAATCCATCGAGTTCAATTGCTATAGCAAAACCTTTTGCAGGATCATAAATTAGGAAATCAATGCGTCTTGATTCACCCTTCACTATCGAGAAAAGGATATTGCGGGTAAACAGAATCCGGAGTCAGTTCCGGAATTTGCGTCAGAATTTCTTTAACAAAACGAACCTCGAAATCAACCGGATGCTGCATTTCAGATGAGCGTCCGGCGATCCAGCTCTGCCAAGCCTCATTTATAGAATTCAATTCCTGCTCTCAAATGCCTGAAACAAAATATGCCTTGATTTTTGCGGTATTTCTCATGAATCGGTTAAGAATTGCTTGATAGGTGTTTTATGATAATTTGCAGACCTTTCGCCTATTCCACTACGAACCTCTTCTGGTCATAAGACAACGGCCCGCCCCCAGACATAGGAACGAGCCGTTTCCAACGTAATGCGGTCAGTCGCTCAAGGCATTACTTGATCACACCGCAGGCAAGACGAGCACCGCCGCCGCCGAGCTTGGCGGGATGATCATGGAAGTTGTCGCCGCCGACATGGACCATGATGGCGTGGCCCTTGAGCTCTTCAACACTCTTCAACTTCGGAGCGAGAACCGGCGTCACAGCCGTACCGTCCGCCGCAACGTAGAGGGACGGCAGATCGCCCTTATGACCGTTGTTGTCCCAGGGGAAGGAGTGAACGCCCTTCTTTTCGGGATCCCAGTGACCGCCCGCCTTCATCGCGAGGCCGGCATCAGTCGCACCGCAATCCGGGTTCTGGTGCACATGGAATCCGTGCATGCCGGGCGTGAGCCCCTTGAGGTTCGGGTAGAAAACGACGCCGTAGGGAGTATTGACCGCAACCACCTGGCCGACGGCCGTGTTGCCGTCCTTGCCGAGGAGGTCGACATTGACGACAACCTTTTCCTTGGCAGACATCGGATCGTAGAGCTTCGTCTGATCAGCGTCAGCGTGGGCGAGACCAGCAACGGTAGCTGCCGCGCAGAGAACGAGCACTTTGAAAGCGTTCTTCATAGGAATTTCCTTTGTTGGGTTCGGCGCGCGTTTTCAGGAAACGCGCCTGAATAGATGCAGGCAATTTATCACGTTCATTCGATTGATTTCGACTTAACCCCATCACGCCCGGTAAGAATGATTCTAAAAATGCAACGAAATCTATCCGCCTCAAGCCGGATGCTTTCTGAAACTTCTTCGGAAAGACGACGGGCCTCATGCCTTTTAAAATTTCCTCTTCACGCTTGAGATCAGATCCTCCGCAGAGGCGCCTTGAGGCGCAGCGCGGAGTCCTGCCATAAGGATCACCCCACATGAAGCAGCTTCTCCTTCTTCTATCCTTCTGCGCCGCCGGCGCCTGCTCTCTTTCTGCCGGAGCCGCCGTCACCGCGGAATCCTGCTCCCTCTCCCACATCAAGCAGGTGGCCGACGAAGAGGGCCTCAACAAGGCCCGCACGCTTTCGGCGGACTGCATCCAGAAGGGCTACCTCACGACTAAGGAAGCGATTCAGCGCGGCTGGGCAACCGCGAAGGAAGAAAGCAGCGACGGTTATGACGACGCGAAGCGCACTGCGAAGGAAGGCTATGAAGCCGCAAAGGAAGGCGCCGTCAGGACTTACGATGCAGCGAAGGAAGGACTGAGCGCCTTCGGAGCCGCCTTCAAGAAAGAGTTCTCGAAGGACTGAGCCCGAAAAAGTTTAAAATCCTGCCCGACCTTCAACTGAGGCCCGGCGATCCGGCAGTTCGTATATTCCCGGACGCCCTGTTTCATTTCGCTTCAAATAAGCTCAAGGAGTTCACCCCATGACTGCATTCACGAAGGAGCAGTACATCGAAGAAATGGTTGCGACCCGCCGCAAGATCCATCAGATGCCTGAAGAAGGCTGGACGGAATTCGAAACGAGCTGGCTTATTACGGAGCGTCTGCGCTCACTCGGCCTCAAGCCTCTCCTCGGTCTCAAGGTCATCAATCCCGATGCCGTCATGGGCCGCGACCCGAAGCTCGTCGCCGAAGCGATTGAACGCGCCAAGGCTCACGGCGTGCCGCAGTCCTTCATTGATGAAACGGAAGGCTACACAGGCGTCGTCGCCGTCATCGACACGGGCCGTCCGGGACCCGTCACCGCGTTCCGCGCCGACATGGACTGCGTCGTTGTTTCCGAATCCGATTCGAAGTACCACGTTCCCACCGCCTGCGGCTTTGCCTCGAAGCACCCGGGCTTCATGCATGCCTGCGGTCATGACTCGCACTCCTCGATCGCGCTCGAGGTCTGCCGCTGGCTCGTTGACCACAAGGACGAACTGAAGGGCAAGTTCAAGGTCCTCTTCCAGCCCGCTGAGGAAGGCGTCCGAGGCGGCAACGCCATGGCTGCCTCCGGCATCGTCGACGACTGCGACTACCTGATCGGCGGCCACGTCGGCACCTTTGCAAAGTTGGGCGAAGTCGGCCTCATGACGGGCGGTTTCCTCGCCTCGACGAAGATCGACGTTCACTTCCACGGCCGTCCCTCGCACGCGGGCTCCGACCCTGAAAAGGGCAGAAGCGCCCTCATGGCCGCCTGCGCCGCTGCAATGATGATGCAGGGCATTCCGAGAAGCGGCGAAGGCGTCACGCGCATTGCCGTCGGCAAGCTCAATGCCGGCGAAGGCCGCAACGTCACGCCGGTTCACGCCGACATGCAGCTCGAAGTCCGCGGCGCCACGGGCGAAGTGAACGAATACATGGTTCAGAACGTCCGCAACATCGTCGAAGGCGTCAAGCGCGCCTACGAAGTTGAAGGCGAAATCGTGAAGGCTGGCGAAGCCACGACGCTTAACGTCTGCCCGGACCTCATCGACATGGTCGAGGAGGAAGCGAAGAAGATCGAAGGCGTCAAGCGCACCTTCCGCGAAGACAAGCCTGCCGGCTCTGAAGACTGCACGGTTCTCATCAAGCGCGTCGTCGACCACGGCGGCAAGGCGGCCTATTTCATTTTCGGCTGCAACCATCACGGTCATCACCGCGCCGACTTCGAAATTCAGGATGAGACGAGCATGCCGATCGGCTTTGAGGTCTTCTGCCGCATGGCGAAGCGCCTGAACAGCATCTGACCAGATCCCCTGACGACCTGAGGCTCCCCGGAACCTTCTCATCCCGGGGAGCCCGGTTCATTGACGAAGGCCGTCCGCCGTCGGCTTCTCTTCCCGAGAATCCGGCGTGAACGGCCTTTATCATTTCTGCACGGCAAGCGCTTTTTCCAATTTCAACGCAAAGGATTCCCGCAAAATGGCTCCCAGAAGACAATACGGCACCACCTGGTGGGGCGCAGAATGGCTGCGCGCCCTCGAGCGCGTCGACAACGCCAATCGTCTTCCCCGCGGGAAAACATATGCCAATACGGGGCGCGTGATTGAAACGAAGTTCAATGTCCCCAACCTTCGCATCGAAGCGCTCGTTGACGGCTCCGCCTACTACCCCTATGAGGTGGAGGTCGGGATGAAGCCCGTCCCCGCGAAGAGCGTGAAGCGCCTGGCGGACGCCATTGCCGCGGACCCCGACATCGTCGCGGGGCTCCTTGACGGGGAGCTCCCGAAGGAAATCGCGCCTCTTTGCGAAAAGCTCGGGATTGAGCTTTTCCCGGGAAGCTGGCGTGCGATGCACCTTTCCTGCTCCTGCCCGGATTCGGCGCGAGTCTGCAAGCACATCGCGGCGGTCTTCTACATCATTGCCGACAGGATCGACCTCGATCCCTTCTTCATCTTTGAATTCCGTGGCATTCACCTCAAGGAGGAGCTCAAGGCCCGCGGGATTAATCTCGGGGGCGCCGTGACGGTAAAGCCGCTTTCTCCCGAGGCGCTCCTCCGTCGCGCCTCGGAGAGCTTCCCCGCGGCCGACTCCGGGTCAGACGAAGTCTCCGACGACGATCGCGCGCGGATTGAATCCGAAGCGCTCGCACGGCTTCGCACGCTCTCCCTCTCCGGGCTCCCCGATCTCGCCGATGTGATGCTCGGGCTCTACCCGAAGACGACTCCCATCTCTTCGAACAAGGACTGCAGCGACTACCTGGATGCGCTCTGGAAGAGTGCCAGAAAGACGCTTTCCGCCATTGAAAAGCGCGCTGCTCAGAACGAACTCGCGGCTTCTGAAGGAGGGCTTCTCACCGCTCCCCGTGCGCTTTCGACCCTCTGCGGACGGATAACGGAGGAGCTCGGCGAAGAATATCCGGAGCTCAGCACCCCGGGCGCACGGGTTCTGCTCGGGTTCGGGCAGGGCGGCATGGAGCGAACGCTCGAGATTTTGCTTCCGTCCGCGGACAGGAAAAAGCCGAAGGCCGTTTCGCTTCCGCTCGAAGGTTTCTTCCCGGCGATCCGCATAACGAGCGCCCGCGAGGCCGAAGCCCTTCCGGCGGAATTTGAATGCTGGCGGGAAATTTCGCGCCTTGCCGCAGAGCTCCTTAAGCTCGGCGCCATCGTTCCGGCTGTTACCGAATCCCCGAAAATCAAGTCGCCCGCGCCCCGCGTCTGGTGGCTCCCGGCGCTTCGCGACGCAGCCGTTCGGCGCGCCGTCACGGAACTCGCGCTCGGCATCTCCCCCTGGGCAAAGAGCATGATTTCCGCGAAGGCGCTCAAACTCTTCCCGGAAGCTGAAAAGTCGCCCTTTGCCGCCGCGATTCTTCTCCTTTCCGCCGCCATTGCCGGATTCCTCAGGAACACCATCGGGAACTATCCGAAGCTCGCCGACCGCGAGGACATTCTCGACTTTGCGATTTCGGGGCTCAACCTCACGCCGCTCGACGGCCGCACGGCGCCCGACGCCGGCATCGTCCTCGCCCGGGCGCTCGCGCCCTTTGCGCTCGGAGACGTCTATCCGTGGCTCCCGGTGCTCACCGTCCGCACCGCGAAGGAAAGCAAAATCAAGCTCAATTTCGGCATCATCGGCCGCAATGCCGACATTCGCGCCGCAGCGGAAAAGGAGCTCAATTCGCCCGAAGATGAGGGAGTGCTCGAAGCTGCGGACGCGCCGAACGAAAAAGCCCTTGCCGAGAGCCCCGTCCCCACCGAGCGGCCCCTCATGCTTTCGCGCCTCATCAAGGAGCCTCGCTACGCCGCTCACCGCTATGCGGCGCTCACTGTTCTCAAAACGCTCAGCGCGGGCGCGCCCGTGCTCGAAACAATCCGCTCGTCGAAGGGCAGGCCCGCCACCCTCGAGATGGAGGACCTCAGGGACTTTCTCTTTGAGACGGCTCCCTACCTCACGATGCTCGGCGTCACGCTGATGCTCCCGGCCTCGATGAGAAAACTCCTCCGGCCTCGGCTCACCGCTTCTGCCGGCGCGGGCGAAGGCTTCTCGAAGAGTCTGCTCGCGAAGAACGCGATCGGCGAATTCAACTGGAAGGCCGCCATCGGCAATCGGGAGATGACGGCCGAGGAGTTCCTGAAGCTCGCCGAAGCCCACCGGGGCGAAGTCATTCAGATCGACGACGACTTCGTCTACCTCGACCCAGCGGAAATCGACCTCATCCGCCGCACGCTTGACAATCCGCCTGAACTCTCAGCGCTCGAAAAAATGCGCGCGGTGCTCACGGGCGAATATGAAGGCACCCCCGTGGAGGTGTCTCCTGAAGTGCGGGAGGCGCTCAGACACATCACCGATGTCGAGGAGGTTCCGCCTCCGAAGGGCCTCAATGCGGCGCTTCGCCCCTACCAGGAGCGCGGCTACTCGTGGCTCATGAAGAACCTCTCCCTCGGACTCGGCTCCCTCATTGCCGACGACATGGGTCTCGGGAAAACCCTTCAGGTCATTTCCGCCATTCTGGAACTCAGGAACCGGGGAGACCTTAAAGCCCGCAAGGTGCTCGCCGTCCTTCCGACCACGCTCATCACGAACTGGACGCGTGAAATCGCAAAGTTCGCTCCGGCCCTCACCGTCGGCACCTACTACGGCGCCGACAGGAAGCTCCCCGCTCCGGAAGAGGCGCCCGACGTGCTTCTCACGAGCTACGGAACATTGCGGCGCGACTATGAGGTGCTCTCCTCCGTCCGCTGGAAGCTTCTCGTCCTCGATGAGGCGCAGGCGATCAAGAATATTTCCACCGCGCAGACCGCCGCCGTGCGTGGCATCAGGGCCGATCAGGTGATCGCCATGACGGGCACGCCCGTCGAAAACCGCCTGATGGAATACTGGTCGATTTTCTCGGCCGTGCAGCCGAAGCTCCTCGGTACGCAGAAGGAATTCGCCAAAACCTTTGCCGAACCCATTGAGGGCGACCGCGATCAGCAGGCGGCGGAGGCCTTCCGGCGCCTTACCGCGCCCTTCATGCTGCGGCGCCTCAAGACCGACAAGTCGATCATTGCGGATCTTCCGGAAAAGAATACGGCAGACCACTATGCACTCATGCGCACCGAACAGGCGGCGCTTTATGCGGCAACGCTCCAGAAGCTCATGGAGAAAATCCGCGAGGCCGAGGAAGCTCCCGACGCCTCTTCGGCCTCGGGCCGAATGGCGCGCCGCGGCCTTGTCCTCAAGCTCATCACGAGTTTGAAGCAAATCTGCAATTCCCCGTCGCAGTATTCGAAGACGGAAGCGCTTCGTCCGGATTCCGGCAAGGCAGACGCGATGCTCGAGATTCTCGGTCAGTGTCTCGAAGCCGACCGCAAGGTGCTCATCTTCACGCAGTACCGCGAGATGGGCGAGCGACTTCAGGAGTGGATCGAAGCCGCAACGGGCGAGCGTCCCGACTTCCTCCACGGCGGCGTCTCGAGAACTGAACGCATGAAGATGGTGGACCGCTTCCAGACGGACCGCACGGCGCGAATCTTCATTCTTTCGCTCAAGGCGGGCGGCACGGGCCTCAATCTGACAGCGGCTTCTGCCGTCATCCATTACGACCTCTGGTGGAACCCGGCCGTCGAAGCGCAGGCAACCGACCGCGCCTTCCGCATCGGGCAGCGCAGGGATGTTCTGGTGTACCGACTCATCACGGCCGGGTCCTTTGAAGAGAAGATCAACGACATGCTCGCCTCCAAGCGCGACCTCGCGGACCTCACCGTTGCGGCGGGCGAATCCTGGATCGGAGATCTGCCGACGAAGGAACTCAACCGCATTTTTGCGCTTTCCTGAAGCCAAACGCCCGGATGAGCGGCCGGAAGGGAAACGCTTTCCGGAAAGACTCCGGCAAGCCTGACTGCAGCCAAACGCTCTGCAGCCGGGCTTCCCGGACTGGATCGGGAGCCTTACTCGGGCCGCACATGTGGATTTCGACGCGGCGGTCGGGCTGCAGGCAGTTGATCGCTTCCTGGTTCCAGTGTCCTTTGCAGGCGGCGCTCCGACAACCGGTCGTTGTATTCATAGAAATGCCGCAATTCCTCACCTGACTGAAGTCAGATGTTTCCTTGCGGCATTTCTATGAAGGACAAAGTGGTCGACGCCGTAAAGAAAGGCACTGACGCCGAAAACGCCTTCCGCGGCGTGAAGCCCGGCGACAAGACGAGCATCGGCGCGCCGGCTGCCGTCCGCTACGAAATCCGTTAAGCGTCTCTACATGAAGACCCGGGCCTCCCCGGGCGCTTCATGAGAGTGCCGAAACTCCCGCATCTGCCTTCCGGTTCTCCGGAAGGCATTTTTCTGAAATTGCAAATCAGGCAGGCCTTCAGTGCTGGCAGTGCGGACAGAAAAAGGTCGACCGACCGCCCTGCTCGATTCTTTTGATCTTCCCGCCGCACTTCGGGCAGTTTCCACCTTCCCGGCCATAGACCGCGCACGCGAGCGGGAACCACCCGGTCTCGCCCTCGGGTCCGTGGAAGTCGTGCAGTGTCGAGCCGCCCGAGGCGATTGCCTTCGAGAGCACGTCCCGGATGGCGGCAAGGAGCTTCTCAGCGCGTTCCGCGGAAATCCGGTCGGCGCGCCTCGTCGGCCGGATCCCGGCCTCAAAGAGCGCCTCGCTCGCATAGATGTTGCCGCAGCCGACGACGACTGTCCCCGAGAGGAGCACTTCCTTAACGGGCCTCGATGTTTTCTTCAATTCCGAGAGGAACCAGGAAGGCGTGACGGCTTCGTCCCAGGGCTCTTTCCCGAGACTCCGGAGCGGCTCCTCGTCATAGGGATCCCTCTCAAACCAGCGGAAGTCGCCGAAGCGCCGCGGATCGGTATAGCGGAGCACCGTATCGCCGAAATCGATGTCGATGTGGTCGTGCCGATGGGGTTCGGGCGCAGGCGCCGGCCAGATCCTCCAGGAGCCGCTCATCCCCATGTGCGTGACGAGCCACGCTCTTTTCCCGTCCTTTCCTTCGAAAGTCCAGACGAGATACTTCGCACGGCGCCCGAGGCTCACGAGCTTTTCCCCGGAGAGGCACTCCGCAAGATCGGGCACAGGCGACCGGAGCTTCGGCACGCGCACAAGGGCTCCCGTCACAACCTTTCCGACCACGGCGGGCGCGAGGCCGCGCCGCGTCACTTCAACTTCAGGGAGTTCCGGCATGACTTGAATATTCCTCCAGGCATTCGATCCGCTATGAAATCTTATGCGAAGGCCGGCGCCCGCCCGAAGGGAAAGCTGCCGGCCTCTTCATTTCTGAAAGGTCCTTCCGACCGGGCTTGTCAGCCGCCGTAAGGCTTCCAGTCCTCGTCGTTTCTTCTCAGATACTCGACGTCCTTCAGTTCAAGGATCTTCGCCTGCCCGTTTTCAGAAACCCGGTGGGTTTCGGGAAGGTTCTGGACGAGTTCCTCAAGCTGAACGGCGCCGCCCGATTTCGAAAAGAAGTTCTTTTCAATCGTGCGGCCGATGAGGGACGTGAGCGCAAGGTAGCTCGAATCGCCCGTCACGTGAATCGGCTGCTCAGGGAGTCCGCGTACCCCCACGAACTTCACCATGGTCGGCACTTCCGTGATGCGAAGCGTCGGGATGTCGCGCAGGCGCGGCGCCTGAATGCGGTCGCCTCTGACGGCGGCACCGTGTTCAGGCACGAACACGATCATCACGCGGCGGCGCGTGCGCTCGAGCTCGCGGATGAAGGTGTTGATGTCGTCGAACATCCGCTGCGCGCGGGGCTTGAACGCTTCCGAGCGTCCGTGGCGCGGGAGGCGGTTGCCGTCATGAAGCGAAATGAGGTTCATGAAGGTGACGCTTCTCTTTTCCTTCGCGCGTGCAGTCGTGCGCTGCCAGAAGCGAAGGAGCGCGAGCGTATCGGCGAGCTCCTCATCGTCAAAGCCCATGTAGCGGATCGGAATCGGCTGACCCTTGCTTTCAAGCGGCGCAGAAAGGCCCGTCTTGTCGCGCAGAACCTGAAGGAAGTCGTCGTATTCACCCGTATGGTCCATCATGACGTGCTGCGAGAAGCCCAAAGCACCCAGGCGGTTGAGCGTTTCGCATTCGGTCCGCCTTTCCCCGTAGAGGGCGTTGTGCGAGGGCTGACCGCACGCGCCCGTCAAAAGCCTCAGCGCCGCAGGGCCGGAATAGGACGTCGCGGAATTGAAGTTGTCGAAGCGGATGTTGAAGCGCGAAAAGAGAGGATGATTCTCGAGCTGCGACGCGGCGAGGTCGTCGTTCGAAAGCGAGCAGATGTTGAGCAGCAGAATGTCGAAGGGCGTGTCCTTTTCCGGAATCCCGGTCGGGAATTCTGCGCGGCGCTCCTTTTCATAGGCAAGGAACGCTTCGTACCATTCCTTCACGGTCTTGCTGTCCGACACCGCCTGATTCTTCCCGCCGGCAGCGCCCCCGTCCGCCGCAGCGACGATGGAATTGTCCTCGCCGGCGTCCTTCGCAAAAAAGGCGTCCACCACCGGCGTCACTGTCATGCCGATGAAGCAGCAGAGCGTGACGAAGGTGATGCGGATCGTGTTCCTGAGAAGCACGTAGAGAATGATGCCGAGCGCGCCGCAGCCGACCATCTGCCAGTTGATGAAGTCGAGCGCAAGTTCGAGGATGTAGTTCCACGAGAACCCGACAATGTTGCCGGCGTTCGCCGTAATGCTTTCAATCCCGGGGAGCCAGCTTTCGCTCCAGAGGAGCATGAAGGCGCAGACGATGCCGGCTGCGCCGCGCAGGAACCGCAGGATTCCGGAGCGGAGCGGAATGAGAAGCGCGGCAATGAAGAGCGCATTCCAGAGGGGCAAGAGATTGAGGTATCCCGCCCAGGCAAGTCCGAACTTCGCGAGGAAGTAGAGATTCCAGACCCCGAGGCCCGTAATGGGCAGAATCAGGCCGTCGGCAGTTGCCGTGCGTCCGCCCGAGGACGGGTCCTTGGGGTCGATCGTTTTTTCCTGAGTCATTATTTCTGCGCCTCTGCCATGTGGATCACGAGGCGGCCGTCGCGGTCGAAGAGGAATCGCCCTTCGTCAAAGCCGAGTCCGTAAAGAACTAGAACGTTCCCGTAGTAGCGGTCCCTGCTCACGCCTTCGGCCGAGAGCACCGTGCGGATGAGGCCCGCCGTGCGGTCATTGCCGAGAAGCGAAAGGAGGCAGGCGCCGAAGTATGCCGGCCCCGGTGCCTCGACGTCCGCCGTGACGACATTCACCTTTTCAGGCGGGAAGTTGAGCTTCCTCGTCGCATCCACCATCGGCTGGAAGCGTTCGACGAGCGGGAAGCGCCCCGGATCCTCGGGCGACATCATGCCGGCCCACATGTAGGTGCGGATGGCGTTGTAGCTCCCTTCAGTGTAGTCAGTCGCATCAGGCGTCACGAGCCGTCCCTGGTTCGTGAAGCTCGCCCATTCGGGAGCAAAGCCCGACGGGGCGGAGCGCAGAAGCATCCTGAGGGAGCCGTCGTAGACATCCGTCCAGTAAGCGTCCTCGAGCGCAAAGCGGCGAAGAATGAAGAGCGGGTAGTAGCTGGGATTCAGCTTCACCGTCCCGTTCTTGTCCTCAAACCCCACGCGTCCGGGAAGAATCACTTTCCCGAGATTCTCAACATCGCGCACTTCCTTCTTGAGGAGCTCGAGCATCGCGCGGCCCTTCGCCGTGTATTCGCTCTTATTCCAGAGACGTCCGGCCTCGAGGTAGCACCAGGCAATCCACATGTCGCTGTCGGCGGCATTGTTGGTGTCGATGACGCCCCAGGCGTTCCTGTCCCCTGCCCTGGTCTGCCCCCAGAGCCAGGAAGGAAGCGCCTTCGTGATGTCGCCCGCGGAGAGGTTCTTTTCCGTCCAGTCGGAGAGTTGAGCGAAAGTCGTCCGGTCGTTCGCGACGAGCGCGAAGAAGAGCGCGTAGGACTGCCCTTCGCTCGTCGTGATGCGTCTCGAATCGGAATAGTCGACCACGCGAGCGGTCTCAATATTGGAGGCCTTAAAGTCGTCCCAGAGCTTCCAGGCGTTTGCCGGGAGCGCCTGAAGCGCGAGCGCCGCGGCAAAAACGCTCATTAAAAGGGTCTTTTTCATCAGGCTCTCCTTCCAACCCAGCGGCGCATGAAGACGAAGGCGGCAAAGCCGATCACGAGGGCCGATACGAGCGCGCAGACAACGAGCCAGCCCGGATGACGCGAGAGCCGCATCCAGACGCGGTGGTACCAGGGGAGGTCGCCCACGACATAGCGGTCGCCAACGGAGAATTCAGCGACGTTCCCCGGACTCACGACGGCGACCGTGCCGCCCACGTTGTTGAGGTCGCCCGGCTTCACAAGACGGGAATTGAGTTCGAGCGAGCTCGCAGGGCCTTCCGAAAGAAGCGCCACCACGGAGCGGCCGGACTTGAGCGGCGACTCAAGCCCCACGACGGCGGCAACGGGTTCGGCAAGCACCTTCGCTTCAGGCGCCGGGAAGACGTCGCCGGGCTTTCTCGCGCGGATTGCTTCCTCAACATGCGCCTGGAGGTCAGCGGCATTTTCCGCATTGATGTCGCTCATGCGCGTAACGACGCGGCCGATCGCGAGAATGTCGCGCTCGGACGCCGCCGGGTCATTGGCGCTCGAGACCACCCGAACCTTGTCGGCAACGCCGCCAGTGACGGCGGAGAGGCGCCCCACGGCATTGAGCATCGTCGAGACCTCATCCGCCGAAGCGCCGTCCGAAATCAGAACGGCCGTCTGAGAGAGGTCCGCAAACTTCGTAAAGGGATAGCCGCTCTGGAAGAAGAGCTTCAGATTCGGCATTCTCGCCTGGTGCCAAAGCCCCTCAAGGCGAATGGTCGACGTGGGCTCCACCTCCATCTGATGCGGGAGGATCATGATCGACTTGCAGTTTTCAGGCGACCCGCCCTCGGCGATGCGCTCGTAGTCGACGGCGAACGCGAGCACGTTCTGCGTCATGAGGGCAAGCGACCCCGCCGGATTATCCGTAATCGCGCCGTAGAAGCCCGGAAGCGCAATCACGCGCTCGCCCCGGCCGTCCTTCGCCGCCATCGGATCGGAATCGATGAGAGAGCCGTTGAGGAACGCCCGGAACTGCGCCGTTTCGCCCGTCATGGGCTTCGTGCTACGGTAGCGGACATTGAGAATCAGGTTGGCGTTCCCCGTCATGTAGAGGTCGGGCGGAAGCCGCACCGGAAGCTGCACCGGCGGCATGCTGTAGCCGCGGCTCGTGAGCTGTCCCGGATATTCCATGAGCTTCGAGAAGGGAACGGTCTTCCCGACGGGAACCCAGTTGGGCGCATCGTAGGCTTCGCGGGCGGGCGTTTCCTTGAGCGCCCCCGGACGGAAGACGTCGCCGATCATGACGTTCCCCTCGCGCACGAGGGCCTTAGCCGCCGTGAGGAGATCCGCCTCATCGCGCCCGGCAATCACGAGCATCTTGGCCGAGAGGCTTCCCGGAGCATCGGCAATCGAAACCTGGGGCCCCTCAACCTTCGGGAAGCCGGCGAGGAAATTCGGTCTCTTGTCGTTCGTCGCAAAGACGACGAAATGCTGCGGTCCGGGGAGCGCATTGTAGAAAACGGGAAAGTCCGCGCCGCGCCAGTTGGTCATGCGGCCCGTCCAGCTCGCGAGAATCGCCGCGGCTTCCTTCGTCCTTGCGTCCGGAGCTTCCGGGAAGACGAAGGGAAGCTTCGTCGCCTCCATCGTATTCGTGTCGACGAAGGGTAGAGGCAGCTTCGTCATGTCGTTTGCGAGACGAATGCTCGACTTCTCGAGCACGAGGGTGCTTTCGTTTGAAATGTCGAGCCAGAGCGATTCGTCGGCCGGATTCTCGCAGACGGACTTGATGTGGCCGATGAATTCAATCGAAATCTGGTTGCGGGAATTGAGCGCCTTGGGGTTGAGCGGCACCGAAAGCTTCGCGGGCGTCCCGATCATTTCCTTCGTCAGATTGACGGACTGCTGCAGAACGCCGTTCACCAAGAAGTTGAGCTGCGAAACCTGAGGCAGCACGGAAGCGGAAACCGTGAAGGCAAGATCAAGGGACGCACGCGAAACAACCTCGTCCGCGCGCACGCCGAAATCGAAGAACTGCATGCGGGAGAGCCCCGAGAGCCTCACCGAGCGCGCCTGGCCGCCCGGAACGAGTCCGATGAGAGGCGCCTTTTCGATGCGGCTGCCGGCGACGTCCGTGCGCCACACGGGCTGCGGGTGTTCCTGCGTCTGCGCTGGAGCCGCCGCGGCAGCTGTAATGCCTGAGCACCCGAGCGCGAGCGCAAGGAGGCAGCTTCTGCCTAATGCGTCGATTTCCATCTTCAGAGTCATCCTTAATTGTCCGTTTACTTTCTAATTTTATTGATTTTTATGAATTCTTTTCTTCTCTTCAGCGCAGATTCGCGAGATCCTGCTCGCGCCGGGGCGTTCTCGGGAGAAGCGACGCGATCAGATCGCGGAGCGCCGGAAGCATCCGCCCGGGGAGAAATTCGATCATGGAGCGGTAGCCGTAAAGCGCAATGCGGCCGAGCTCGAGGAAGCCCGTAATGAAGCGGTCGTCAATCGTTTCATCGGGCTTCTTCGCCCAGATCCCGCGCCGCGAGAAGGTGAGCGAATTGAAGCGCCGCTCGTCGGCATAGCCTTCGAACTTGAAAACAAGGTCGCGCCCGCCCTTCGGGAGGTCCGTTCGCGTCGGGTCTTCCGGAGCGACGTTCGCGCGGAAGACTTCCGTTCTTCCGTCATCGGCGGGAAGCTCAATCTGAAGTGCTTCGCCGGCGGGCATCTTCTGAAGCGCCTCAAATACCACCTCATTCCCCTCGGGCGCGAGCACGCGCACGCCTTCCTGGGAGAATTCGCAGACCTCGACCGGGAGTTCCGAACCATCGGGAAGCGTTGCCTTCGCGGCGAGTTTCAGCGGCACGCGCGGGAACTTGTCCTTCTGCACGTCCTCGACGGCAACGGCCATCGTGGCGCCAAGAACCATCAGGTTGTAGACGATCCAGCCCATATTGATGGCGAGCGTCAGGTATTCGGGATCGGGCGAGGCGAAGGCCTTCCAGAAGCCCGCGAGAAGACCCGCGAAATTGAGCGCAATCAGCACCAGATAGGGCTTCGAGATATGCCAGTCGAGATACTTGCTGTCGATCGTGCCGCCCTTCGCGGTCACGTTGAATTTGCCGATGGTGGGCGCGATGAGGGCAACCGTCGTCGGGATCAGGATGTACCAGGCCAGCACCGTCTCATAGACGCCCGAGAGGAAGGGATAGCGGTACCCGTGCTGCAGGCGCTGGTTCGTCACCGCGGAATGCACCATGTGCGGAATGACGTAGGCGAAGATCGATGCGGCGGTCGCATAGATCACGTACACGTCGGCGAGCATGTAGGGCAGAGGCGCGAGAAGGAAGATGATGCGCGGGAGCCCGTGGAGGAAGTGAAGCATTGCGTTGAAGAAGCAGAGCCTCTGCGCAAGCGTGAGCCCGCGTCCGAGAAGCGGACAGTCGAGCCTCAGGATCTGGATCATCCCGCGCGCCCAGCGGATGCGCTGACCGATATGGGCGGCAAGCGTGTCGGTGGAGAGCCCGGAAGCGACCGGGCGCTCAATGAAGGCCGACTTCCAGCCGCGGCGGTTGAGTTTGAGCGACGTATGCGCGTCCTCGGTCACCGTCTCGACGGCAATCCCTCCGACCTCGAGGAGCGCCTTTCTTCTCATGACGGTCGAGGAGCCGCAGAACATCGTGGCGTTCCAGGTGTCGTTCCCCTTCTGGATGAAGTCGTGGAAGAGCGAATTCTCGATCGGGAGCGCCCGGTCGAGGTGCATGTTCTTTTCGAAGGGATCGGGCGAATAGAAGTGGTGCGGCGTCTGCACGAGCGCAATCATCGGGTCCTTCACGAGCCAGCCCACGGTCGAAACGAGGAAGTCCTTCGAAGGCACGTGGTCGCAGTCGAAGATGACGATGTGCTCGCCTGAAGTAACGGTCAGGGCGTGATTGATGTTGCCCGCCTTCGCGTGCTTGTGTTCGTCGCGCTTGATGTAGCCGGCGCCCACCTCGTCGGCAAAGAGCTTGAAGGCATCGCGGCTCCCGTCGTCGAGGATGTGAACGTGGAGCTTCTCCTTCGGCCAGTCGAGGTTGAGCGCGGCGAAAACCGTGGGCTTGATGACGTCGAGCGACTCGTTGTAGGTCGGGATGAAGACGTCGATGTCGGGCCAGACGGAGCGGTCCTCAGGAAGCGGACAGATCTTGCGGTCGAGCGTCCAGCAGACCTGGAAGTAGCCGAAGCACATCACCGCGAAGGCGTAGAGTTCGGCGCCGAGCAGAAGCGACGTGAAGAGAACGTCGAGCCACGTATTCGTGTTGAGGGTCGCCGTCGCGCGCCACCAGAGATAGCGCCCCGAAACGACGATCGAAATCACGAAGAGAAGCATGAGCGTGATGCGCGCCTTCACCCGCACGAGCGCGATCATCGAGAAGAACATGAAGGAGAGGAAGACCACCTGCCCTTCGAGCGTAAAGGGCTGCGTGATGCAGAGCGCCGCAAGCGCCAGCCCGAGAAGCACGATCGTCCAGACGAGGAAGGTCTGTCCGCGCCCCGCGCCGCCCTCGCTCTTTTCCCCCTGGTCCGAAAGCGCCGGAAGGCGCCTCACGAGCGCGAGGCAGAAGGTGCCCCATGCGGAGCCGATGCGGGAAATGACGGCGCCCAAAGCGCGGAGAATCCGCACGACCGCCTCGACGAGACGCGACCAGGGCGAGCGCACGGGGTGGTACGGGTCCGACGGCTTCACGAAGAGAAGCCAGAAGGTCTGAATGACGAGCCTCAGCGGATCAAGCAGCCGGGGACGATCGAAGTCGACCTGCGGGTAGAAATAGGCCTTTCGCCTCGCAATGCTCCGGAAGGGTTCCCGCTCAATGGGAACAATGAGGAGAAAAAGCGCAAGGAAAAAGGCGTTGACCGCAATCGCGGACTTCCCTGCCCCGTTCGCTTTCCATAAAGACAATCTCTCCCTCAGATAGCTTCGAGGATTCAAGGTTGAACGGGGCTGCATCGTCGATAACGGGGGAAAGAGAGGTCCGGGCGGGTGCTGAAGAGCTCCTCCTAAAGGCGGCGCAGGGCATAGGCCTTCGTGAGGATGCGGGAGCGCTGAAAATAGAAAACGAAGCATATTAGCTCAAATGCCTGATTCTTTTGTTGCTTAAAAGGGATGCGGCTACGTAAACATTGAGCCCGCGGCATGAGGAAAAGCATTTCGGCAGCGCTGATCAAAACCTCCGGGAGTTCGGACTCTCCTTCGGGCGCATGAGGACTCGAAGCGTGCGTCCGGAGACATCTGCGTGTCTTCTGCTTCCGGGATAAACTTTTTGCCATCCCTCCTTTCGTCACATCTCTCAACAAACTATCAGAGAAGCGTCATGCAGAACGGTCGTCCGACAATCGTCAACATGATTCCCTCCTCCAACCCGGCTCACCCGCTCCTGAAGCGCCTCCCTGAAACCGGCGTGGTCTTTCACCGCGACCGCATGAGCGAAGAAGAGTTTGCTGAGGTCGCCCCTCATGGCGACGTGCTTGTCTCCGCGTCCAACCTCAGGGTGACGGACGAGGAGCTTTCGCACTACCCGGCGCTCCGCTGGTGGGAGATTTCGGGGTCGGGTTCGACGGCTTCGATGTTCCAGCCATCGCCCGCCGGGGCCTTCGCGCCTGCCATACCCCGGACGTGCTCTCCGAAGACGTTGCCGACCTCGCGATCGGACTTCTCCTTGCGCTGGCGCGCTCGCTTTTCGCCGCCGACGCCTTCGTGCGCGCCGGGAAGTGGCCCAGTGAAAACTTCCCCCTCTGGCGCCGCATCGCCTGCTGCCGGATCGGCATTGCCGGGCTCGGGCGGATCGGCAAGGTCCTTGCCGAACGCGCGAAGGCCTTCCGGATGGAAGTAGGCTACACGTCGCGTTCTTCGAAGGACGTGCCCTGGCAGTACTTTGAATCCGTCAAGAACCTCGCCGCCTGGTGCGATGCCCTGATCGTCGTCATCCCGGCACCCCCTGAAACGCACCATCTCATCAACCGCGAGGTGCTCGAGGCCCTTGGGCCGAAGGGATTCCTCGTCAATATCGCCCGCGGCGCGCTCGTTGATACGGAAGCCCTCATTGAGGCGCTCCGCGACAAAACGATCGCCGGCGCCGCGCTTGACGTTTTCGAGCACGAGCCACATGTTGAAGAGAGACTTCTCAAGCTTCAGAACGTCGTCCTTGCGCCCCACATCGGCTCAGCAACCGTTGAAACGCGCGACGCCATGGCGGAACTCGTGATGGAAAACATCCGCCTCGCGCTGAACGGGCAGCCGCTAGCAACGCCGATTCCCGGAACGCGTAAGGATTGACGTCTTTTCACCCGGACATCGCCGCCGGAAGCCCGTCGATTCACGGCGCGCATCAGATTCCTGAGAGAACCCGGCTCCAGGCCTTGTACCATTAAAAGTACAGAGTGATGTACTTTTACCTGCAAGGTGTGCTGATGGAATCTCTCTCCATATCCGATGCGCGCAAAAATCTCTCTTCTATTATTCAAGCGCTCAACTCAGACCTGGCGGAGCCCGTACACATCAATGTGCGAGGTAAAACCGTCGCCGTACTCCTCTCCAGCGAGGAATATGAGCGCATGCGCAGGCAGATCCTCGATCAGGAGATAGACGCAATTTTCGATGAATTTCATGACGCCAATGCGGCGCTGACTTCGAAATGACTGTTCATATCCGTCACCTCACCGCAGAAGAGATCATCCGCGTTCACGACCGCGCCGTCGAGGTTTTCGGAGGCCTGCCGGGAGTCGTCTCGCAAGGCAAAATCGAAGCGATCATTGCACGCGTCATTAATTTTTCTGCTTACGAAGGGATTAACGATCTCTACGCACTAGTATAACGTTTGCTAAATAAGGCTATTAATTAACTCGTGGACCTCGTCAGGTTTCCATCGCCAACGGAAAGGTACGGGGTCTACGTTGGTTTCTTCGATCCACTTTGCAATGTGATCTCTCAGCTCCTCCTTCGAATTGACACGAAGACCGCGCAAGCTTTGGCGTGCCATCTTACTGAAGAAGGCCTCAATGAGATTGAGCCACGATGCATGCTTCGGGATGAAAAACGCGTTCTTGTCAAAATATCTGCGACTCATGTTCGCGCAATGTTCGCCACGCCTTGCCTGGAAAGGATTTGAGCATTAATTTGCTCTTCCATGTTCACATCATGTTTGCGCCATGATGGTGACGAGTGTGGGCCATTTACTGGTGGCCTACACCCTGGCCAAAGCCATGGCCCGCACCCCAGTTAATGTCATTTTTCTAATGAGTTGTCATGCCAACCATACCCCTCGCAGCCGCCCTCCTTCCTCAGCCCCGCAAACAGGGCTTCACGATGATTGAAATCGTGCTGGTGCTCGTTCTGCTTGGCATTCTCGCAGCCGTCGCCATTCCGAAGTATTTCGACCTTCAGGAATCAGGGCGGGTCAAGGTATGCGAGCACAACCGTGCGGTCATTGCCAGCACCATCGAAAAACAGGAAACGCTTGCCCGTTACAGCAAGGATGTCGGCATCTTCGACTACAAGTCCCAGACGAGTGCGGCGGCTTCGGCTCAACACATCCTCAATGACATGTATCCGGCAGGTCAAAAGGAAACCGCCTGCCCGAGCGGCGGCATCGTTACCATTAAGACGACTTCCGCAGGAAGCAACAAGGGCTTCTACTTCACAGTCGCCTGCTCCATTCATGCGCCGGGTTCGATGGTCGTCACGCGCACGGACGGCATGGCCTTCGTGGAGTGGTTCAAGTCTGCGTTCCATGACCCCATGGATCTGGGCTCATACAAGAGCCTGACCGATCTCTTTGTCAGAGGCACAGGCGCTGAGTTGGATTCGGAAGCAGGAAACTACTCGACCAGTCTTACCGCCACCGTTAACGAGGCCATGGCCAATGCAGGTCTTGACGTCAGCAATGTCATTTGGCGCATCAGCCGAGAAGGATGGAAGGGATGCCGAAACGGCAAGAGCTGTCGCGGAAAAATCGACATCCTCCTCGCAGACAAGGCGGATGTCAATGTATCCAACAAGGACAAGCGCATCGACGCGACCAAGTTCACTCTGACAGTGATCTACGATGCCGACGGCAAAGCCACCTTCGAGACCAGTGAAACCCAAACAACAGCTCTGCTTGAACTGAAAAATGAAAATAATCCGGGCAAGAACAAATATTGGGTTTTGAACGGCGTCAAGTGAGAAAAAGCCTCGTCACAGCGATGTGGACGAGGCTTTTTCAATTGCGGCTAAGACCCGTTAGAAAGCGAGGCGCATGTTGGCCTGAACGCTGTGGCTGCGAAGGCCGCTGTCGCCCGTCGCGCCGCTGTAGTTCAATCCGAATGCCAGATTGCCCTTTTCAGCAGAAAGACCTGCACGATACGTCACAGCATAGTCGCCCGAAATCACGGACTTCGTGTTCGTACCCGCAAGACGAACCTTCGTATCGCCTGTCTGCGGAACAAACGCACAGTCCACAACCGGCGAGAGTTTCCAAGCGCCTGCATCAAAGCTGCCTTTGGCCCTGAATCCGACTGGGAATTCATGCACGACGACGCGATCCTCAGCATCGGCATGATCAATGCCGATCACGCGCCAGCCCGCATACGGCGTCACGGTCATGCCGCCAATCACTGCATCAGCGGACACCTTCAGCGATGCACCCAGAACGTCCGCATGACGCTTCTGACCCTGCGCCTTGCCTTCATGACGTTAGTACAAAGCCGAGGCCGTGAGAGCCGCAGGACCGAAGCGATAAGCACCGTATACCGAGCCGCCAACGTCGTTCCAATCTTGAGGAACAAAACTGTCGCTCTTGACATTGCCTGTACCCGCAAGCAGCCCCGAGCGTGACGGTTTCAGTTGAACCCTGAACGCCGAAGAGCATGCCGCTTCGTTCTGTGCGATAAGCGTCAAAGTCGGACTTGCCGTAGCCTGCATCAGCCCACAGGCCCGTGACTGCCGCATCCGCCCGAGACTCGATGGAAGCCATCGTCTGAGATGCCGCACCGCGAGCCGCAGACGTCAGAGCGCCAATGGTCGTCGGAATCGTGCGATGCACTCGCGCAGCCTCACGAGCCGCACGTTCGCGGGATTCGCGGATCAAATCCTCAATCGTTCGAACAGGTGCATTCGTTTCGGAAGCGGACGACGTTTCAGCATTTTCCGAGGCTTCAGAAGATTCATCCGCAGCCGGTGCTTCGCCCTCGCCTTCGTCAGCCGAAAACGGTGCAGCTTCATCCTCTTCATCAGGCAGGGCGCGGTCGTCAAGCGACAGCATCATCACGGCCGCTTCACTTGCCACATCCTCAGCCGAGATCATCCCCGCAGACCTCAACGCCTCAATCACAGCTTCGGGCAACGTTTCGCCTGCGTCGTACATCTCCTTGGCCACTCCCAGATGTTTCTTCAGATAGGAAACCTTGGCAACAATGCCGATCACAAGCTGGCCGTTCCCGCGATTAATCAGAACGCCATTGGACTTGAACTTGTCGGCCACGAGCGTACCGCCATTCTCAACGCGATCCAGAGCGCCGATGGAAACCTCATTGGCAACCACCGCCTTCAGCACCGAAGATGCCCGGTGACCTTGGTAAAAACGAAAAGGCAACCTCATGATGAAGCTGCCTTTTCGAGTCACTATGCCACTTGAACTAAGAGTTCAGTTACTGACCAAGCGCCTTTTCGATGGAGAACGGCATGGCCTGGTATCCGGTGGTGTTCTTGAGCTGGATTTCCACCGACGGTTCCTTGGCTCCCCAATTGAATTCGCACAGGTACGGATTGGGCGAGGAAGTAAATGCGCCGGATGCCAGGTCAAAGGATGCGCCAGCCGTAGCGGAGTAGACAAAGACCGAGTTCTTGTCGTTCTGGTATTCGGTAATGGAGGTTACCGGGCTGTACCATTCGTGACCGCGTTCCTTGCCATATTCCCAGACCTGTTCAACGGTCATCTTCTTCTGGTCGATCTTGTAGACGACAGCACGGGAATACTTCATTTCAGGCAATGCCGGCTGTTCCATGCCGCGAGCGTCGCCGTTGTCGAAGGCCGAGAGATAGATGATGTCGCCCTTGCTCATTTCATCGATGCGGAAGGCCGTATGCTGCGTCCACGTCCAGTCGAAGTCGCCTTCGCACTTGGAGCCTTCGCACTTGATGGGCTTGCCGTTCTTATCGACCGGCGTCAGCACCTTGCCGGCCCAGGCTTCCTTCCAGCCTTCGGGCGAGCCGAGAATCCACTTCACCTTCTTGTCGCGGCCGATCTTGATCATGGCCGACTGATGGCGAGAAGAGATGATGATCGAGTCGTCGGACGGGTCATAGTCGACAGAATTGACATGCGCCCAGTTGCGGCCGGCGCCCGTGCCGACGATGTCGCCGAATCGATCGGAGGCATCAGCCTTGGCGAGTTCTTCGGTGGACAAGGTCTTGCCTGCGAGGCTGGCATCAATATTGAGGCAGACTGCACCCTGGTCGAGCACCTTGAGGACGTTGTCTCGATACGGATCAAGAATGTCCATCAGTCGCCATTCGTCGACCACCTTGCCGTTGGCATCGACTTCTGCAATGACGTCTCGAACCGTGTGGACGTTCTTGCCGTCGGCGCGCTTGTAGTTGGAGGAGCTCACGCGCAAGAAGTAATGTCCGTTCTGGGCATCATCCATCGAATGAGAGAAGTCGTTGAAGCGCAGCGGCAGGCGGCGATTGAAAACTTCGCGGCCCATCACGTCATACTTGACGTAGCGCTGGCCATAGCCCCAGGAGAGAAGACCGTCGTCGTTCTGCTTGAAGCCCATCATCACGCCTGCGCTGTAGATGGAATTCAGGTCATACATCGAATTTGCGAACAGGTACCAGCGGATGTCGCCGGCAGTGTCCAGCATCGTGATCTGCGGGTAGTAGTTCCATTCGAGGGCGCCGCCGCTGGGATTGTTCCAAACGACGCGAGTACCGACACCGGACTTTTCAACGAAGTTGTTCACGAGGTAGAGACGATCCTTGAATTTGGGATCGACCTTCTTGACTTCAACGCCGTAAGGCATTTCGACTTCCGTCGCATTGCCGGAGGCTTCAATGTAGACAGGAGGCGCAAACAGCTTGATCGTGTCGTTGAAGCTTTCCTTCTTGCCCTGGCCGTTGACGCGGGTATAGCTCACTTCAACCGTGTTCACGTAGTTGGGATAAAGGCCGAAAACCGGAATGCCGCCGTGCGTAAGAACCTGAGAGGACGAAACCTTGTAGGCGAGATCCGCACCGTTGGCCTTCGGCACAATGCGCACCTTGACGTCTTCAAGCGTATAGCCGCCGTCGCGGATGATGGCCGTGAGCGGCGCAATGCCGTACGGATTCATCATCACTTCGCCGAGGTGCCCCTGGGTGTGATAGTCGATCTTGGGGCCGGAGGGGCCGCCAATGGCCATGGCGGTCAAGGGAAGAAGGCCGGCAATGGTCATTGCGAGAATGCGAGTCTTGAAGTGCATGATGCGTTCCTCCTTAGGATTTAGACAGAACAAAACCCCTGAAAGATAGGCGGTTTCGTTGAGGAACTTTTTATCAAACCAAATGCCGGCTGCCTATTGGAGCTTTCGCAGAGAGTGATTCTGCAATTCGAGTTGACCTTTTGCCGTTTTCGCAAAATGCACTGATGCAAACTTCAATACGGGATCACCGGGATCTTGGACAGATTCTTGAATTCGCGGCATCGTGAAATGATTTTGGCCCTGAACCATTGCGATGCCGGGTCGTAATGCGTCCGATCGTGCCAGAGGAGAGTCGGCTGGAAAATCGGCGCATGTTCCGGGCGTCCCAGAATATGCAATCGATGTCGCAGGACCAATTGCTGTGCCATGTGAGAAGGCAGGATCGACATGAAGTCCGAATTATCCAGCATCGATGGAACGGACATGAAATAAGGAGTCCAGACGGCGGCGTCGCCATTGCCAACGTGAGGAATGCTTGTGACGGCCGTCGACCATTTTTCGTCGTAGTCAATCTGCATGTCATGCACCACCTTGATCAGACGGTACGGTGCAAAATCAGAACACTCCAAAGGCCTCATCGCCTGCAGTTCAACAAGAGGATGCGCAGTACCCACCACGAGAACCATGGTTTCCTCACACAGAACATGGGTGTGAAAGCCAGCCTCTGGCGTTAGATTCGGGAATATGCCCATGTCCAAATCACCGCGAATCAGGTAGCGATTGTAGCTTTGTCCCGGATGTCTGAATTCGATGCTCAAATTCGGACTGTCCTTGAACAGGTCGGCAAAAGCAGGTGCAAAAAATGTCGTGACCGCCTTGTCTACAACACCGATTCTAAAGATGCGGTTGAGAGATTTGGGATCAAATGTCGTAGTATCAAAGAGCTTCCCATATGCCGAGACGAGCTGCAGCATGGGTTCGTACAACGCATGGCTTCGAACTGACGGCGTCATCCCGTGAGCGTATCGGTGAAAGAGCTCATCACCAAACTGCTCTCGCAATTTTCCAAGCAGGCGACTCGCGGCGGACGGGCTGATGCCGCATGCATCAGCAGCCTCGGACAGGTTCTGCAATTCGTAGAGCTTGAGGAAAAAGCGCAATGCGTCGATATTCATGATGAAGATCACTGACAATCGGCACGATCCGGCTCACCGGTGAATGTCAAGTGAGCTTTTGCCGATTTTGTTCTTAAAAAGTAGGTTGTAGTCTAAGCTCAGTGAGGGCTTTGCCCTCTCCGCCTTCGGCGGATTCACCCAGAGTTTTTTGGCCCGTAGAAAAACCTTTGATGCAGCTGTGCAGCACCGTTCGCGCGGAGAGGTCGGCAGGCCGGTAGAATGAGCCTCCTCAGGCAGGAGGAGGCCGAGCCTGAGGCCCGCGGAAAACCGCCGAACGCCTTGTTGCAGCAGCAGCGGGGCGTTTGTTCAAGCTGCCTTGGCATGCTTTTCCTCCAACTGTCCATTTTCGGGGTTAAGCCACACCTCTTTGATCGGCGTACAGTTCAGCACTCTCC
>ERZ1673741.431-NODE-431-length-46817-cov-7.775437_pt1 | contig 46817 bp, 39 predicted proteins | sample MGYA00580209_ERZ1673741 | MGnify/ENA primary metagenome ERZ1673741 (study PRJEB41218, sample SAMN15661754) | gut metagenome | host: Homo sapiens | place: Canada: London | collected 2015-08-20/2019-03-30 | study: EMG produced TPA metagenomics assembly of... | reverse complement strand
TCTACGTAAAATTTATGCTCGAAAATCTGCATATTATCTTAGTGTCAACACTCCATAGTGTGAATGTTCTTACTTTGCCGGATTATCGTGGAGCTTTCTTCTGTCGATAACTCTTACTGCCTTGCCATCGCTTCTGGTAATGGACTTCGGCGATACAAGATGAACCTTGGGGTGGATCCCGAGCATTGTCTTGATAGCTCCTGCAAGTTCGCGCTCCTTGTCCTGAATATCTGCGACCTTGTCGGAGAACTGCTCAGGATTCATTTCAACGTTGATATCGAGTGTATCGGAATTGTTTACGCGGTCAACCTCGATGAGATAGTTGGGGGAATATCCCTGCTCGATGAGAACGGTCTCGATCTGGCTCGGGAAAACATTTACGCCGCGGATTATCAGCATATCGTCACTTCTGCCCATGGGCTTGGTCATCTTTACGAGGGTACGTCCGCAGGAGCACTTGCCTCTTGAAAGCTTGCAGAGGTCGCGGGTTCTGTAGCGGAGGAGCGGGAAAGCTTCCTTGGTTATGCTTGTGAAAACAAGTTCGCCGACTTCGCCGTCAGGGAGAACTTCACCTGTCTCGGGATCGATTATCTCGGCAATGAAGTTGTCCTCGTTGATGTGCATACCCGTCTGATCGGAGCACTCAAATGCAACGCCGGGGCCGCTTGTTTCGGTAAGACCGTAGATGTCGTAAGCCTTGATCCCGAGAGAATCCTCGATAGAACGGCGCATTTCCTCAGTCCACGGCTCAGCGCCGAAGATTCCCGCCTTGAGGTCAATGTCATCGGGAGTAAGCCCCATTTCGTGGAGAGTCTCGCCGATGTAAGCGGCATATGAGGGAGTGCAGCAGAGAATTGTCGAGCCGAGGTCGCGCATGAACTGGATCTGTCTTTCGGTATTGCCCGAGCTCATGGGGAGCGTAAGACAGCCGACCTTATGCGAACCGCCGTTGAGACCTGCTCCGCCTGTGAAAAGTCCGAATCCGTATGCGATCTGGCAAACGTCATCCTTTGTTCCGCCTGCTGCCGTAATGGCTCTTGCACAGCAGTCGTCCCAGAGGTCGATATCATGCTGAGTGTAAAATGCCACAACGCGCTTGCCGGTAGTACCGCTTGTCGAGTGTATTCTCACGCAGTCGCTGAGAGGAGCTGCGAGGAGTCCATAGGGGTAAGCGTTACGGAGGTCTGCCTTGGAGAGGAAGGGGAGCTTGCAGAGGTCTTCAATGCCGTTGATATCCTCGGGTTTAACGCCCTTTTCGTCCATGAGGTCACGGTAATACTTAACGTTTTCGTAAACGTGCTTTACCTGAGCCACGAGGCGCTCGCTCTGAAGCTTTTTCATGTCCTCGCGGGACATACATTCAATTTCTTGGTTCCAATATTTTTCCATTGGGTTTAAGGCTCCTTTTTATGATAAAATTAACTATATCAGAACCTGTCCGAATGATATGCGTGCAGATCTCCGGAGCGGACGGGTTCTTATTGTACATTGGTGGTTGGGCGTGATCTGTCAGGCGTTCTTTCCGAGATCAAATGCCTTTTTGTTAAGTTCCAGAAATTTCGGCGGCACGCACTGTTCGAGAGCCTGCTGCCAGAGTTCCTCGGGAAAGTCTGTGCGCGAGGCGAGGACTCCCATAAGAACAACGTTGGAAGCTTTTGCAGTACCTGCCTGTTCAGCGAGTGCAAGAGCGTCAACGGCAACGAGTTCCACACCTGCCGCGCTGAGCTTATCGGCGAGATCTTCGGGATATTCAGCCGCGCCTGTGATTACGGGCATGGGGTCTATCTGCTGAGTGGAGGTGATGAGCTTGCCGCCCTTTTTGAGGTAGGGCAGGCATCTTGCAGCCTCAAGCAACTCGAACGAGATGACAACGTCAGCCTCGCCCTTTTCAACGACAGGAGAGTAGACCTTGTCGCCGTACTTTACATAAGTCACAACTGAGCCGCCGCGCTGTGACATACCGTGGACTTCGCTGACCTTTACGTCATAGCCCTGTGCAAGAAGCACATTTCCCAGCAGTCTCGAAGCGAGCAGCGAACCCTGTCCGCCTACGCCAACTATCATAATAGATCTTGTTTCCATGATATTTCTCCTTATATATTGAAGGTTAGAACCTGTATTCATAGGGAAGATATGCAAAAAGACGTGCAGCTTATCATATGAATATGAGTTCTTGGTTTATTTTAATGCGTTATGAAAACGGCAGAACAGTTCCGTCAGCAGTCCGCCGGCGGAGTTCCTGTCAGGAGTTATTAGGTCGTGTTGACACTAAGCCTAACAACGCATCTTTTCGGCAAAATTTCACGCATCCTGCGTTAAAAAGTCTTGACAGGCGACAGCCTGCCTGCGACTTTTTGCCTTGTCTACGTAAAATTTATGCTCGAAAATCTGCATATTATCTTAGTGTCAACACTCCTTAGTTTTCGCTGTTCTCATCATTGCGGTAAATGATGTCGATATCTCCGTCAACAAAGCCGACTCCCACAGCAGTTGCAGCGGTGAGTATGTTTCCGTATTTTCCGTTTTCAAGGTATTCGCTTATCATTTCGGTAATGAGTTTCTGTGCACCCTGCCATGATCTGTCGTCCTCATCGGCAGTACTTACGCAGAAAATGTCCTCTTCTGATGACCATGCCTCACAGCACGCCCAATCGTCGCCGTTTTCGGGGTCGAACCGGTCAGCGGCGATAAGCTGTATCCCGCAAACGCTGTCCTCCTCGGACTCCTCATAGAGATTGAAGTTAAAAGCCACTGTATTTTCGGGCATATCATTATTTTCGAGGAGCGAATCGAGCCAATGGCTGAATTCCTCATAAATTTCTGTCTGCATAGCAGTTTCCTCTCTGAATGTGAAAAATTTACTTTATTGCGCCTATCTTGCACTGTTCCTGACAGATCCCGCAGCCGACGCACTGTGTATGGTCGATAACAGCCTTGCCGTCTCTCATCGAGATAGCGGGACAGCCGAGTTTCATGCACATCTTGCAGCCTACGCACTTATCGCTTTCAACGGCAACAGGCGGATTATGCTTTACATATTTGAGCAGAGCGCAGGGACGGCGGGAAATAATTACGGAAGCCTCATCTGCTGCAAGTTCTTCCTTAATTGCAGCCTCGGTCTCGGCAAGGTGATACGGATCAACCACGCGCACCCTCTTTATGCCGATAGCGCGGCAGAGTTCTTCGAGATTTACTGCGGCAGCGGGATCGCCCTTGAGATTCTTGCCCGTGGTGGGGTTCTGCTGATGGCCAGTCATTCCCGTGATAGAGTTGTCAAGAATGATAACGGTTGAATTTGAGTTGTTGTATGCGATATTTACAAGACCTGTCATACCGCTGTGCATGAAGGTCGAGTCGCCGATAACTGCAACTGTCTTGTGTTCAGCCTCAGCGCCCCTTGCCTTGTTGAATCCGTGGAGTGCGGAGATCGAAGCTCCCATACAGATAGTCGTATCAACTGCGAACAGCGGAGCAACTGCGCCGAGAGTGTAGCAGCCAATATCTCCCGAAACTGTGATGTGGTTCTTGCTCAGGCAGTAGAAAACGCCTCTGTGGGGACATCCGGGGCACATTACAGGGGGACGGACAGGAATGTTTTCCTCAAGCTGAGTGTATTCCTTTTTGATACCGAGAAGCTTTTCTGCGATGACGGACTGCGGAAGTTCGCCTATGTAGCCGAATATTTCCTTGCCCTTGATGTTTGTTACGCCGATATTGCGGCAATGCTCCTCGATGATGCCGTCAAGTTCCTCAACAACGTAAACGGTCTCGTATTTCGCGGCAAAATCCTGAATAAGCTTTACAGGCATGGGATTTACGATACCGAGTTTGAGCACGGACGCCTTGTCGCCGAGAGCTTCCTTAACGTACTGATAAGCTGCGCCGTTTGTGATAACGCCGAACTGAGCATTCTCCGAGATCTCAGTTCGGTTGAGACACGAGGTCTCTGCGTATTCGATGAGCTTCTGTGTGCGCTCCTCAACGAAAACGTGTCTGCCCTTTGCAAATGCAGGCATCATGACGTATTTCTGTGGAGTCTTTACATATTCCTTCATCTCAGGCTCAACTCTGTCGCAGATCTCGACAATGCTCTGTGAGTGAGCAACGCGGGTTGACATTCTCACGATAACAGGTGTGTCGAACTGCTCGGAAAGCTCGAAGCCCATTTTGACAAATTCCTTGCACTCGCCGGAATCGGAAGGCTCGATCATGAGAACCTTTGATGCGATAGCGTGGTGACGGCTGTCCTGCTCGTTCTGGGAAGAATGCATACCCTGATCGTCTGCAACAGCAATAACAACGCCGCCGTTCACGCCGGTGTAAGCAGCGGTATAGAGCGGATCGGCAGCAACATTGAGACCAACGTGCTTCATTCCGCAGAAAGAACGGACGCCTGCGATGGAAGCTCCGAGAGCTGTTTCCATAGCGACCTTTTCGTTCGGTGCCCACTCAGCGTATACCTCGCCATATTTTGCAACAGCCTCTGTGATCTCTGTTGAAGGTGTTCCCGGATAGCTTGAAACGACCTTGCAGCCTGCCTCGTAGAGACCTCTTGCAAAGGCTTCATTTCCTAACATGAGTTTTTTCATATATTTGATTCCTTTCTGTCTGAATCCGAGAGGATTCGTTACTTTATATTATCAGCGAGCCACTTTGCAACACCGTCCTGTTCGTTGGACAGCGTTATAAAGTCAGCGGCGTTTTTTACTTCGTCTTTGGCATTTGCTACGGCGATCTTTAAGTCCGAGCGCGCAAACATGGGGAGATCGTTGAGATTGTCCCCGAATGAGACAACGCGGTCAAAGCCGTACTGCCTGCAAAGAAACTCGATACCGTTTTTCTTTGAGGCATTTGCGGAAAAGATCTCAAGATACCATTTTTCGGTATATGTGTCCTGATAGAAAGCAAAGTCAAGTTCGGCAATGCGTTCGGCAGCGTCTTTTACGGGCAGAAGCCTTTCACGGCTGTCTATTATCGTGAAGTAAACGGTTTCGCCGTCAGCCTCGTCCGCAAGGTCGCGGCACTTTACAAACGGCTTATTGTAGCGGTTTCTGCGAACCTCGGCAAAGCTTTGCATGACCCGCTCGGTGATTTCGGTATAGTAGCAGGTGAGGACTCCGCCGTGGATCTTGTACATGAAACATTCAAGACTGCTCTCTTTGAACGCCTTGATGATCTCGCAGGAAGCCGAGGGCGGGATATACTCGTTCTTTATATATGTATCCGTTTTCAGGTCGTAGACGCTTACTCCGTTCATGAGTATGCACGGAACGTTTATATTTATTGCCGAAGTTATCGGAGCGGCTGAGTAGACTGAGCGCGCCGTTGCAAATGTAAAGCGTATTCCTTTGTCTATTGCGGCATTTATCAGCTTTGCGCTTTCGGCTGAGACCTGTGCGTCCGAGTTGAGGAGCGTTCCGTCCAGATCGGATATATAAAGTGTGTCAGCGATTTTTTTCACCTCCGTGTCCGAGGACATAAGTATCAATGTTATCATTATAACATATAGTCAAAAAAAAGTGAAGAAGATATTATTTCCTGAGGGAAGTTTTGTTAAATCTGTATAAAATAGGCGCGGCTTAATGTTAAAAATGACGATATGCTTTGAGCGGTGCTTACCTGAAAGCCGCGCAGCTATTTTTCGCTCGGCCTGATCTCATATCCGTATTCGTGCAGAACGAGCTCATCGTCAATAATATCGGTGAATATGCCTTTTGCGCGGATAAAGCCGTTCTTTTCGTAGAGCGATATTGCGGGTGAGTTTATGTCTACTACGAAAAGTCTGAGGCAGTCCGCCCCGAGACTGAGTGCGGTCTCCTGAGCCTTTTCGAGCGCAAGACTTGCTATCCCGCAGCGGCGGTATTCTGTGTTTACGCCGAAACGGTCGAGATAGATCGGACGTTCGCTGCTGAGCTGCCACTCAACGGAACTGCTGCCGCTGATGTCATCGAGCAGGGTGAACGCAGAGACTATAGTTCCGCCGTCAGTCAGGACGTAAAGCTGCTGATCTCTGATATCATTTTCAAAGAGTTCGCATGGGTAAAAGTCGTCCCATATTGCAATTCCGTCGGCGTTCATCTTTTCAATTATTCTGCCGTACATAGCTTTCAGCTCGGCAAGGTCTGATCCGGCAGCCTTCCTGAGCCGGAATGAGTCGTTGGTCTGATAGATTTTCTGCATGATATCCTCCTTTTTCGTGTCGTAGTATTGTCAGTATAGCATATTTTCAACTTAAAAGCAATGTGCGGAGACTGATGAAAATAAACGGAATACTTGTACCCGAAAATGAATATCATTGTATAAAGCTTTTTCAAGGAGGTACCCTATGGAACTAAAAATCAACAGAGAAACCGTGCCTGCCGCTGAGTGCATATATGAGGCTGTGCAGGAGCAGGGGATAGAACTTGACTATATCCTGCCGGATTATTATCCCGATATTTTTCGGCTTGTCAGGTGTGAGGTTCTGCCTGTTGTCGCGGACTGCTCGGTGAGCGGCGGCAGACTTTCCTATGAACTGAGGTGCGATATCCGCATACTCTACTGCGGCGAGGACGGCTCGGCAATGAGATGTGTGAGTCAGCGGCAGACATTCTCCAAAACTGCGGAACTTGGCGCGGACTGCGAGAATCCCGAGATACGCGTTGTCCCTAAAAGCGATCATATTAGCTATCGTGCCGTGAATAAGCGCAGACTTGATGTTCGCGGAGCTGTTTCCGTGAATATCCGTGTAACGGGCGAAAAGTCGCAGGAGGTCGTTTCGGACGCTTTCGGAATGAATTTTCAGTTGAAAAAGATCCCCGTTCGCTATGCTGCAAAAAAACTCTGTGCGGATAAGCCGATACAATTGTCTGAGGAGACAGAAATTTCCGAGGCCCAGCCGCCGGTGCTCGGTATAATAAGCTGCCGTTGTACTGCTCCTGAGTGTGAACTGAAAATGATCTCGGGAAAGCTTCTTGCAAAGGGAGAGGCTGACGTGAAGCTGCTGTATTCCTGTGAAAAGGACGGAGAGGGAGCTGTCGAACCGCTTAGCTTTTCACTCCCGTACAGTCAGATAATTGATATTGACGGCGCGGACGATACCTTTACCTGCACGGTCGTTCCCGAGGTGGTCAGCTGTGACGTTACTCCTTCCGCGGGCAGAAACGGCGACAACCGAACGCTGAAATGCGATATTGAACTGAAACTGCTTTGCCGTGCTGTAAAAGTGGCTTCCGCAATGCTCTGCACGGACGTTTATTCAACAGTATATCCGTGTGAGGCTGTAGTTTCGGATATACGCGCAGAGCAGGCTGCGAATGACTGCACCGAGAGTTTCCGTCACAGCGCAAAGATCGCGGAGGGCGACGATGTTCCGCAGACGATATACGCAATGTGGTGTACTCCGAAAAATATCAATTCGCGCAGGGGAGACGATGGCAGGACTGTCGTGATAAGCGGTATGCTAACTTACTCAATGGCGGCTAAGGATAAGTCGGGAATGATAGTAATGCCCGACCGCGATGAAGCTTTCGAGGAGACTATCGCGCTCCCGGAAGGAATGGGAAACTGCACGGTGACGGCACAGATAATACCGGGGGACGTTTCCTATAACATCTCCGCAGAGGGTGCTCTTACCGTCCGCACGGATATTACTGCCAAATTATCGCTCTCGGACTGCGGTATCATTTCGGCTGTGACGGACATAATAATTGACGACAGCGTGAAAAAACAGCGTGACGGCGACTATGCGGTTAAGCTTTACTACGGCTCTGCCGATGAGGACGTGTGGGACATCGCCAAACGCTACAGCACCTCCGCGCAGGCTGTAATGGAGGAGAACGACCTTGGCTCGGAGACTCTTTCCGACGGCGGAATGCTTCTTATTCCGATAGTAACATGAGGGAGATAGGTATGGTTAAAGATATTTACAGCGACATCGCCGAGCGCACAAACGGCGATATTTACATAGGCGTAGTCGGCCCTGTCCGCACGGGAAAGTCTACGTTTATCAAGAAATTCATGGAGACGCTCGTTATTCCGAATATCCAGACGAATGCGATGCGTGAACGCGCTCTTGACGAACTTCCGCAGTCTGCGGCGGGAAAGACTATCATGACCACAGAGCCGAAATTCATTCCCGAGGAGGCTGTTACTGTTGACCTCGGCGGCGGAGCTTCGTTCAATGTTCGCCTTATCGACTGCGTGGGCTATATCGTTCCAAGCTCGATAGGCTACATAGAAAACGAACAGCCGAGAATGGTCATGACATCGTGGTTTGATGAGGAAATTCCTTTTAATATGGCTGCCGAGATCGGTACGCAGAAGGTGATAACCGAGCACTCCACGATAGGCCTTGTTATCACCACGGACGGCTCTATTTCGGACATTCCGCGAAGTGAGTACGAGGAGTGCGAGGAGCGTGTCATAAATGAACTGCGTGAACTCGGAAAGCCTTTTGTGGTCATACTCAACACGGAGAATCCCGATTCCGCCGAGACTAAAGAACTTGCGCGCGAACTTACCGAGCGCTATGACACAAAGGTAATGCCCGTGAACTGTCTTGATCTTGGCGAGGAGGATATACGCGCCATAATCAGCGAGATACTGTTCTCTTTCCCGATAAAGGAGATAAATATCCGCATGGCACGCTGGATAAATACGCTCGAAAAGGGACACAGACTCAGGGAGGAGATACTCGGTTGTATCAGAAACGCGGCAAAGGATATCCGTCTTGTGCGCGAGGCTAAGTTTGCGGCGGAGGCGATAGCACAGTGTCCGCATATCATGAGCGCAGAGGTAAGCTCGGTAGATCTCGGCAAGGGAGCTGTTACCATAACTGCCGAACTGGACGGCAGCCTGTTCTACAAGATACTCGGCGAGGCGGCAGGAATAGAGATCGAGAGCGAGAGTGATCTCCTGCCTCTGCTCAAGGAACTCAATGAGATAAAGCGCAAGTACAGCCGCATAGAGCCTGCACTTGAGGAGGTAGAGGCTACGGGCTACGGAATCGTAATGCCCGAGCTTGAGGAGCTTACCCTTGAAGAACCCAAGATAATCCGACAGGGCGGCAAATACGGCGTAAAGCTTAAAGCCTCCGCGCCGTCGATACATCTTATGAAAGCGAATATCAACACAACGGTAAGCCCGATCGTCGGTACGGAGAGGCAGTCCGAGGAACTTGTCATGTACCTGCTTGACGGATTTGACGACGACCCGACCAAGATATGGGAGTCGAACATCTTCGGCAAGTCCCTGCACGAGCTTGTCAACGAGGGACTGCACAGCAAGCTTTATAAAATGCCGAACGATGCGCGCATGAAGCTTCAGGAGACTCTTGAACGTGTAATAAATGATGGCTGTTCGGGACTTATCTGCTTTATACTGTAATAATATGAAAAAGGACTGCTGTACGGTTACAGCAGTCCTTTTTGTGATTTTACTGCTATTGATTTATACAACATCAACTTCTGTATAAAGCATTAAGCAGTATAAACATAAATTGTTATGTAGTGAGGCGAAATCAATTAGGGAGTGTTGACACTAAGCCTAACAACGCATCTTTTCGGCAAAATTTTACGCATCCTGCGTTAAAAAGTCTTGACAGGCGACAGCCTGCCTGCGACTTTTTGCCTTGTCTACGTAAAATTTATGCTCGAAAATCTGCATATTATCTTAGTGTCAACACTCCCTAAACTTCCCAAACATTGCAGTCGATAAGATTTATATATTGTTTCTTTAATATTGCGATTGCCTCTTCTGCAGATTTGAGGTTTGTGAGAATTCCCGTGAAAGTTTGTCTGACTCCATTGGGAAGTCTGCAAATAGCCTGATAACGATAATTGTGGTACATAAAAAGCACTCCTTTATTTGATTTTTGCACCTATATAAGTGCAATTATATTGTAACACACGGATATAATATAGTCAATATCTTTTGCACCTGAATAGGTGCAAAATTTTTAAGCGAGGATTTGTGAAATATGAACAAAGAGATCGAATTAAGAGTAGGAATGAACGTAAGAAACCTTCGGGAGAGCAAGGGCATGACACAGGATCAGCTTGCCGCAAAGCTCCAGTTGAGCGGCTGCGATATCACAAGGAGTGCGGTTGCCAAAATAGAAGTGGGGCAGAGACACTTGTATCCGGACGAGATCATTCTCATAAAACAAATATTGAAAGTAAGGTACGAGGATATTTTTGCACTCGACTGATTGTCCGCCACTCGTGCACAAGCGTATTCACCAAAAATACAACATGGGGTGCGCACAAATTTGGCTTATCTATCAATTGATTTTTGGTGTGATTTGGGATATAATCTTTATTGTGACAAAATTGTCAATGTGAGATTATTATATAAGGAATGATATATATGGCTAATAAAGTTGTTAAATTCGGCGGAAGTTCGCTTGCGGACGCCAATCAGTTCAGGAAAGTCGCTTCTATTATAAAGAGCGATGAAAAGAGAAAGTATGTTGTGCCCTCTGCTCCCGGAAAAAGATTCAAGGAAGATATCAAGGTCACAGATATGCTCTATAAATGTGCAGAACTTGCAGGCAGCGGCGTTGACTTCTCCGAGCAGTTCGCTGTAATTAAGGAGAGATACAACAGCATTATCGCTGACCTCGGCATAGATATGAGTCTTGAGGACGAATTCAAGGCTATAACTGATGAACTCCGCACACGTCCCACCAAGGACTTTGCTGCGAGCCGCGGCGAGTACCTCAACGGCAAGGTGCTTGCAAAGTATCTCGGCTACAATTTCGTTGACGCGGCTGACGTTATAGTTTTTGATACAAAGGGAACACTTCTCCTTGACGAAACTGTAAAGAAAGTACGCGAAAAGCTCAAGGAGCTTGACAATGCCGTTATCCCCGGATTCTACGGCAGAACAACAGAAGGCTTCATCAAGACATTCTCTCGCGGCGGTTCGGACGTTACAGGTTCTATTATCGCGAATGCCGTAAGAGCTGAGATATACGAGAACTGGACAGATGTTTCAGGTTTCCTCGTAGCTGACCCGAGAATAGTTGAAGATCCCGATGTTATCGAAACCATTACTTACCGTGAGCTTCGCGAGCTTGCTTACATGGGAGCTTCCGTACTCCATGAGGAGGCTATTTTCCCTGTACGTTCGGCAGGTATCCCGATCAATATCAGAAACACTAACCGTCCCGAGGACGCGGGCACGATGATCGTTTCCAACGACTACGATTTCAGCCGCGAGAGCCTTTCACATACTATCACAGGTATTGCGGGACGCAAGGGATTCTGCACTATCAACATCGAAAAGGCTATGATGAACAGTGAAACAGGTTTCGGCATGAAGGTTCTCAGCGTGCTTTTCAATAACGGACTTTCTTTCGAGCATATGCCTTCGGGAATCGACACAATGAGCATTATCCTCGATGCCGAGAAGTTCCAGCCTGTGCGCGAAAAGGTTCTTTCAGAGCTTAGAAAGACCGTTTCTCCCGACCATCTTGAGGTCGAGGAAAACATTGCTCTCCTTGCAGTTGTCGGACGCAGAATGAAGAACACACGCGGTACTGTTGCAAGAATATTCGCATCTATGGCTCATGCAAGGATAAATGTCAAGATGATAGATCAGGGTTCAAGCGAGCTTAATGTAATCATCGGCGTAAGCGAGCATGATCTCCCGGAAGCTATTCGCAGGATCTACGATATGTTTATCAATTCCGAGAAAACAGCATAATTAACAAGGGACGGCGTTGAGCCGTCTTTTTGTTTTTTAACTAATAATGGGATTCTAAAGGGTTGATAACCCTTTAGCGGATTCCAAAGGCAGAGCCTTTGGTGGGGTGTGGGGCAAAGCCCCGCATAAAGCTCCATAAACAAAAAAGCGGCGAACTCATGGTGAGTCCGCCAAAAATACGTCAGAGAGCAATGAAAATCGCTGCCTGATAAATTGTATTCGCATAAAGGGGAAAATATTCCCCTAATAGGGTACAGCAAAAAAACTGCGCGGAAAAAATCACTCTGCGCAGTTGCTTTTTGCGCGTGCGTATGGTATAATAAGGTGGGTACAGTAAATATGAAAGGATATGTAAAACATGAATAAAAAAGTTATTGCGCTGCTTTCGGCTGCTGCGATGATGATATCGGGGACTGCCTGTTCTGAGAACAACAAGTCCTCGTCAGAAAAGAAAGAGAGTTCATCGGCAGTTTCTCAGGCTCAGGAAACGACTGAAAAGGCAACTGAGGAGGAGACTACCGAAGCTCCGACCGAGCACGTTAGTCCTAAGCAGACTGTTACGGCTGAGCAGAGCGTTCAGATCACGGTTGACAAGACCATTCAGCGAACCGAGGGCAGCAATACCATTCAGCTCCCGCTTGCTGACTTTATAGAGGACGGCGATGTGATCACATCGTTCACATTCGTTATTTATTCAGGTGACGGAACGAGCAATATCGGTGAGTTCAAGGGAGGCTGCGGAATTTCCGTAACTGACGGCTGTAACTCTGCCACAGATGAGGGCTGGTACCAGTCCGAGGATTTTTCCGCGCCGACACAGGGTACTTACGGCGAGATAACGTGGAATGTTCCGGGTGATGTAGGAAGTTTCGTTCCGTCAGGCGGAGACGTGCTCTTTGGCTACTGGTGGGGAAACTGCGACAGTGTACGCGTTGACAGCGTTATCTGCAAGTTCACGCGAACAAAGGAAGTCCCCGTTGACGGAGAAGTTTCCGTCAACGTCGGAAAGAGCGTGAATTACAGCGATACCGACAATACTGTCCGTGTTGCTGCAAAGGATCTCATGCCTGAGGGTGCAGTTCCCGAAGTCGTTACCTATACGGTAAGTTCAGGCGGCGGATTCGGCAAGTTTACGGGAGCATTCGGACTCAGTTCTGCGGCAGGCTACTATCAGTCTCCCGATACCGCGGTATTTTCGGATGCCTCAAACCTCACACTTACCTGGTTCGTGCCTGCACAGGCTAAAAATTACTATTCCGAGGACGGCAAATTCGTGCTTGGCTACTGGTGGAGCGATCAGCCTTCCGTTACACTTGATTCAGTTTCCGTAAAGTACAGTATCGGCGGAAGATCTGCGGTTTCTGTTCCTGATACAACAGAGAAAACCACAGTTGTTCAGAGCGAGGGAGATTCCGACTTCCGCACGGCTTCCGAGATAGTCAGTGATATCAAGGTCGGCTGGAATCTCGGCAACACGCTTGAAAGCTACAACACAAACAAGACGGGTCTCAATACAGAGACAGGCTGGGGCAATCCCAAGACAACAAAGGAAATGATAACGGCTGTAAAGAATGCCGGTTTCAACGCAGTCCGAGTACCTGTAACGTGGGGCGAGCACATGGACGGAGACACGATCCAGAGCGACTGGCTCGACAGAGTTCAGGAGGTCGTTGACTACGCATACGATCAGGATATGTACGTTATCCTCAATATGCACCATGATGACTATATCTGGTTCAAGCCTGCTGATTCGGAATATTCCGCAAACAGCGCAAAGCTCAAGGCAATATGGTCGCAGATCTCGCAGAGATTCGGCGATTACGGCGACAGACTCATATTTGAGGGAATGAACGAACCCCGAACTGTCGGCAGCGCCAACGAGTGGATGGGCGGCACTTCCGAGGAAAGAGCAGTTGTCAGCAAGTATGAGCAGGATTTCGTTGATACAGTCCGTGCAAGCGGCGGAAACAACGCTTACCGCTCGCTTATCGTGACATCTTATGCGGCATCTGCCGAGACTGCGGCAATGAATGATCTGACCGTTCCCAACAGCGGCAACATCATCGTTTCTATCCACTATTATGCACCGTGGAAGTTCGCGGACGGTTCGGAAACTGCTTTCGGCGACAGCGGAAAGAGCGAACTTGACGCTAAGTTCTCCGAGATAAAGAGCAAGTTTATCGACAAGGGAACTCCGGCAATAATCGACGAGTTCGGCTGCGTGAACGCCGCTGACGAGGCAACGCGCGCCGAGTATTACGGTTACTATATCAGCTCCGCAAAGGCTAACGGCATCAAGTGCTTTATCTGGGACAACGGCGTTGCAAGCGGAGAATCAAGCTACGGCATATTCAGCAGAACAGCTCTTACATGGAATGAATCAATACTTAACGCGATAATGAACGCGGCAAAATAAGGAAAATTCCGACGCAATACCAGAAAGCCGCTCCATATCGGGCGGCTTTCTGCTATAATAAGATTCTGTATCCGCATATATTTCCTGCGGATACAGATCAGGGCAAAACCGTATTTGCGGTGCTGCCCGACACTTCAAATAAAGGAGGAAACTTTATGAAAATGACTTTTATCGGCGCTACCCACGAGGTTACAGGAAGCTGTACATACATTGAGGCGTGCGGAAAACGGTTTCTCGTTGACTTTGGTATGCAGCAGGGCGAGGACATCTTTGAGAATGTTCAGGTACCCGTTGCACCGTCTCAGATAGATTTCGTGCTTTTGACACACGCTCATATCGACCACTCGGGACTCCTGCCGCTTTTGTATGCAGGCGGATTTCAGGGCGAGATACACGCGACAGAGGCTACTGCGAGTCTTTGCTCGGTAATGCTCCGCGACTCTGCTCACATTCAGGAGTTTGAAGCGGAATGGCGCAGCAGAAAGGCCCGCCGCCGCGGAGAGGAGGACTATGAGCCTCTCTACACTATGGACGACGCTATCGGAGCTATTGAGCTTTTCGTTCCTCACCGTTATGAGACAGAGTGCGAAATAAGTGAGGGAATAACCATAAAGTTCCGTGATGCGGGACATCTTCTCGGTTCGTCAAGCATTATGCTCACACTCACTGAGAACGGCGAAACCAGAAAGATAGTGTTCTCCGGCGATATCGGCAATACCCACCAGCCGCTTATCCGCGATCCGCAGTTCGTTGACAGTGCAGACTATGTGATAATGGAGTCGACCTACGGCGACCGTGTTCACGACCGTCCCACCGATTACGTTACGGCTCTTGCAAATGTTCTTCAGGAAACCTTTGACCGCGGCGGAAGTGTTATTATCCCGTCATTTGCAGTCGGCAGAACGCAGGAAATGCTCTACTTTATAAGGAAGATAAAGGCGGACGGAATCATCAGAGATCACGATGACTTCCCCGTTTATGTGGACAGTCCGCTTGCAAATGAAGCAACCGATATTTTCATGGACAACCGCGAGAGCTGTTATGACGAGGAGGCTCTTGCTTATGTGCACAAGGGTATCAATCCCATTGCATTCGAGGGACTTATCCGAACTGTAACAAGTGACGATTCACGCGCTATAAACAGTGATACGCGACCAAAGGTAATAATTTCCGCGAGCGGAATGTGCGAGGCAGGACGTATCAAGCACCACCTGAAACACAATCTCTGGAAGCCTGAAAATACCATTCTTTTTGTCGGCTATCAGGCGTCGAATACTCTCGGCAGATCGCTCATCAACGGTGCGAAAAAGGTCAAGCTTTTCGGCGAGACCGTAAGCGTTGCGGCTCACATCACACAGCTTCCCGGCGTAAGCGGTCATGCGGACGTTAACGGACTGCTCGATTGGGCAAAGGCTGTTTCCGGCGTGAAGATGTTCTTCATCAATCACGGTGACGACCGCTCGGTCAAGGCATTCGGCGAAAGGCTCAGGAGCGAACTTGGCACAAATGTTTACGAGCCGTACAGCGGCGCGGAATTCGACATTGCATCCGGAGTAGTCACCGTTGACGCAGAGCCTGTCCTGATACCCAAGAAGAAAGCTGCTGCAAATGTCAGCGAGGTTTACGGTTCGCTTACTGCGGCTTCGGATCGTCTTGCGGCTCTCGTAAGAGCAGCGGACGGCTGTGCAAATGCCGACTTGAGAAAGCTTGCAGAGGCTATCAACAAGCTTTGCGACAAGTGGGAGAGCTGAGCAGTACATCTGCCGCGTTCCGTTTTGAATAATTTGTTTGACAACGGAGATCAAAAGATATATAATATACTGTAAGAACGAGAGTTCTTATATATTTGATATGGAGGATATTTATGAAGTGTAAAAAGATTGCCGCTTCTCTTGCGGCGGCAGTAATAGCCATAAGTCCTGTGTTCTCCGGAAATTCCGGAGGTAAAGTCCTGACGGGATTCAGCGCGGTAAACAGCTATGCCGCTGAGTATTCCAAGGATACCGAGGGCTTTGTCAGAAGAATGTACAATGTAGTTCTCAAGAGAGAGCCCGACCCCAAGGGGCTCTCCGAATGGACGACTCAGCTCAACAACCATGAGGCAACTGCTGCGGATATAGTTTACGGTTTCTTCTGGTCTGACGAATACAAGAAACAGAGGAAGTCCAACGAGCAGATAGTGACAGACTGTTATAACGCAATGCTCGACCGCGGTCCGGACCCTACGGGAAAGGCCGACTGGCTCTCGCGCCTTGATGTGGGAATGACTCCTCTTGCAGTTTGTGACGGATTTGTGGGAAGTATCGAATTCCGCAACCTCTGCTCGCAGTACGGCATAACAGCAGGCAGACTCCCGATAAGCTTTGCGCGTGACGAAAACTATGAGCGTACATATTTTGTTTACCGTCTCTATGCAAACTGTCTCGGACGTACTCCCGACAGCACAGGTCTTGAGGACTGGTGCAAGGCTCTGAAAAACGGAACTACCGGAACAAATGTGGCTCACGGTTTCATTTTCAGTACGGAGTATAAGAACAAGAATGTTTCTAACAGCGATTACGTTACAATGCTATACAAGACGATCCTCGGCAGAGACCCCGACACGAGCGGATTTAACAGTTGGCTCAGTTGGCTCAATGCGGGAAGATCGCGCGAATACATCGCAAACGGTTTCCTTTTCAGCATTGAGTTCTCGGAGCAGTGTTCAAAGGCAGGTATCACAGTCGGCGAAAAACTCCACACACTGGAGGACGACAGTCCCTATGCTGACTTCACCACACAGGTAATAAAGCTTGTAAACGACCAGCGAAAGGCAAACGGACTTTCCGAACTTCAGGCACTTCCGGCTCTCCAGTCGGCAGCTTATTCAAGATCGACAGAGCTTAATACAAGCTACAGTCATACTCGTCCTGACGGCAGAAATTGTTTCACTATACTCAAGGAATACAATATTTCCTACAGCGCGGCAGGCGAGAACATTGCCGCATATTACAAGACACCCGAGGCTGTTATGAACGGCTGGATGAATTCAGCAGGTCATAGGGCTAATATCCTTAACAAGGACTACAAATACATCGGAGTCGGCGTTTATAAGTCGGGCGGAAGTTACTTCTGGACTCAGCTCTTTACAGGCTGAGTTTAAGGCAAGACCGACTCATTAAAGCTTGGTTGGAGCGCTCCCTTTTGTAAGGCATTCGCGTTACTGCGGACAGGCTGAACAAAGGGGAGCGCTTTATTTTATGGAGATCCGCAAAATTTACGGTAATTTTTTGTAAATGAGTCCCGAAAATGATTGAAAAGTTCATCTGTTTATGATATAATTAATATGATTGCAGGTGCAATGCGTATTTTGACAGTTGTATTGCATAAAAATTGCTTTTGACAAAATTTTGTCAGAGCCTGTATTTATAGGGGATTCGCCAAAAACGTTCGGATCATACCATGGACGCAGGTTCTCAAAGATAGGGAGAATCCGTATGGAATTACGCGATATTTACACACAGCTTGGCGGAGATTATGATGTAATGCTCCGCAGACTCAGAAAAGACTCTACTATCCTGATGTTTCTCGAGGAATTTGCCGAGGACAATTCTTTTGAAGAACTTGAAACTGCAATGAATGGTAGCGATGATAAGGCGGCTTTTGAGGCTGCACATGCACTCAAAGGAGTGGTGCTGAATATGGAACTCGGCTTTTTGTCAAAGTCCGTAACGGAGCTTACCGATTCGCTGCGAGGCGGCAGAAAACCGCAGGCAGACGAGCTGTTTGAAAGGGTAAGGGAGGATTACAGAAAGACAATGGATATCATAAAAAAGGCGGTCGGAGATTAACGCAGCAGCGGCTGACCGGTATATTTTTTGGGGGAAAAGAGGTGTATGAATGGGCGGCTTGAAAAGAATACTCATTGCTGACGATGAAAAAATCAACCGAAAAATGCTGAAAGTGATTTTCGGGGACGGCTATGATATCATAGATGCCGAGAACGGCGAGCAGGTCATTGAACTTATAAGGGAGCTTGGCGGTGATATAGACCTCCTGCTGCTTGACCTGAGTATGCCTAAAATGACAGGCTTTGAGGTTCTGGACTATCTGCGCACGGAGAATATGATTCAGCAGATACCCATAATTATCATCACTTCGTCGATAGATTCAAAGGACGAGCTTCGCGCATACAATTACGGAGCGGCTGAGATAATACATAAGCCCTTTGTGCCCGAGATAGTTCTGAGAAGATCAGAGAATCTTATCGAGCTTTACGCTGGCAGAAAGAATCTTGCTATGCAGCTTGCCGAGCGTACTGCCGAGCTGCAAAATACGAGAAAGTACGATACTCTGACGGGACTTCTCAATATGAAGCAGTTTCTTTCTTCGGCAGACAAGATACTCCGTGAATCCGATGATGAGAGCTGCCGTGAATACTCCTTTATATACAGCAATATCCGCAATTTCAAGTATTTCAACGTAAAATACAACATGGAACACGGCGACCTCCTGCTTAAAGAGCTTGCCGCAAAGATACAAAAATTGTCGGATACCGTTTTGTTTTCGAGATTCGGGCAGGATCACTTTGTTGCGATGACAAAAGAGAAGAATCCGCAGAAATGGATCGAAAAGGTCAACAATTACTTTGAAAGCGGTTTCAGCCGCTTTGGAATGCACATAAAGGCAGGACTTTACAGAGTCCGCGGAGCAGGCGAGAGAGCATATTCCGCTTGTGACAATGCCAAAATAGCCTGCGATTCCATACGCAATCAGCAGGGATTCATCTGCGAGTATGATGATAAACTCGGCAGATACATAGACATAAGCACTTATGTTCTACAGAACATTGACAAGGCGATACGCAAACGCTACATAAAGGTCTACTATCAGCCCGTAGTGCGCACGATAAGCGGCAAGACCTGCGGCATGGAGGCTCTGGCGCGCTGGATAGACCCCGAGAAAGGTTTCCTTTCGCCTGACGATTTCATCTCGCAGCTTGAGGAAAATCGCCAGATAACCAAACTTGACCTCTACATTCTTCGGGAGATATGCAGGGAAATGTGCGAAAGAACAGCCAATGGCAAGCCTGTCGTTCCTGTCTCGTTCAATCTTTCGCGTATCGACTTTCAGGAGTGTGATATTTTCAGCGAGGTCGAGAAGATAGTTTCGGAATACGGTATCTCCCATGACATGATAAACGTTGAGATAACCGAATCCACTATTATGGAAGATCCCGATGCTCTTATGCGCGATATAAAGCGTTTCCGTGACGGCGGTTATCAGGTGTGGATGGACGACTTCGGAAGCGGTTATTCTTCGCTTAATGTTCTGAAAGATTACGAATTTGACGAGATAAAGCTCGATATGAAGTTTATGTCGTCCTTCGATGAAAGGTCAAAGAAGATCGTTAAGTCGATAATTTCCATGGCGAAACAGATAGGAGTTCAGACTTTAGCCGAGGGTGTTGAAACTCAGGAACAGTTCGATTTTCTGCGCTATATAGGCTGCGAAAAAGTTCAGGGTTATTTTTTCAGCAGACCTCTGCCATCCGAACAGCTTGAGAAAATAGGCCTTGCCGAACCTGAAAATATGGAACCTTCGGCAATGAAAGGCTATTACAACAGTATCGGAGTCTCCGATTTTGTTACGAACAGACCTCTTGCCATTGTTGAATATGACGGCAAAGACATGAAATTCAAATATATAAACAGCGAGTTTCAGGACGTGCTCGACAGCCTCGGCGGCAGCGACATGGAAATGGTGTACAACAACATAAACTCGCCAGCCTCTCCCATAAGCAAGCAGTTCCGCGATTTGCAGGAAACTTGCCACTTGGGTGCAGGAGTCAAGCAGATAATTTACACTGTCCGCAATCAGTATGTGCGCCTTAGGGTGAAATGCCTTGCTGAGCATGAAAACATGAGCGCATACGAGGCGGAGATAATAAACCTTACTATCGGCGAAAGCAAGAGTTATCAGCTCGACCAGAACTACAGAATGATAAGCTCGATATTCGACCTGATATGCAGGATAGATCTTGTCACGGGCAAACTTGATATGCTGCGATACGGCTCGTACGGTGATGAGATAGACCAAAAGCTGCTTAATGCGGAAAATAAGGTCATGGCGGCCCGCGAGATCGCGTCATCGCTTATCGCCGAAGAAGAAAGAGCGGCTTATCTTGATTTCTGCGACCCGAAAACGCTGAAGGAACGTGTTTCGCGTGAGAAAAGGGGAACTATCACCAAGTTTTTCCGAACGCTCACCAAGGACGGTTCATATGTGTGGAAAACCCACACTATTATGTATAACGCCGACAGCAACAGTATTATTTACTGTACGCGTTTTGCACCGATCACGGAGGACGGATTCACTCTTTGCGGAGCGCCTTGAGTCTGTAGGAGACCATTATTGCTCAAAGAACTTTTTTGAAAGGCTGAGGCATTCACGGTTCTTGTGAATGCCTTTTCTGTCCTGTCCGGTATCCTCCGGCACATATTCTTTGAGGCGGCTGACTGCAAAAATAAGCGATTGACCCTTGACAAAATCCTCAGATTGTGGTATGATATTCAAGGAGCGCAACGCGGCTCAGACGGAGCAACAGACAATTGCTTTTAAATTAAGGAAGAATTCCGAAATATAGATGTGTGGGCCCTGTGCAACAAGACCCCGTGAACCATGTCAGGCGGGAGACCGAGCAGCATTAAGCGGATCGTCTTGTGTGCGCAGCAAGCCTGCACATCTATGTTCCGGAATTTTTTATCTGGTCTTTCGGAAAATTAAGCACCATGCAGGGTGCGGGAGCAGTTTACGCTATCCTCAGTGACGAGAGACCCTACAGGCAGGCTGTTCAATATAGCCGATTTTACAAGATACTACCAAGAGATTCAGGCGGCAGTGCGGAAAGCACTGACAAATTGCGCCGAAAGCTCCGAGTGAAGGGGGAAGTTCAGTGTATAAGGCTCTTTACCGAAAGTGGCGTCCGCTTACCTTTGACGATGTTATATCGCAGGAGCATACTACGGATACGCTGAAAAATCAGATAATGAGCGGAAAAACCGCCCATGCCTACCTTTTTACGGGTTCAAGGGGTACGGGCAAGACCACCTGTGCGAGAATTCTTGCAAAGGCGGTAAACTGCCGCAATATGAAGGACGGCAATCCGTGCCTTGAATGTGACATCTGCCGCGATGCCGACAGCGGCGCTCTGACCGATATAGTTGAGATCGACGCAGCCTCCAACAACGGCGTTGACAATATCCGAGATCTGCGCGATGCGGCGATATACACTCCCGAGCGCGGCAAATACCGAATATACATCATCGACGAGGTGCATATGCTCTCGCCCGGAGCTTTCAATGCTCTGCTGAAAATAATGGAAGAACCGCCCGATTATGTCAAATTTATACTTGCGACCACCGAGATACACAAAGTTCCCGCAACCATTGTTTCGCGCTGTCAGAGGTACGATTTCCGCAGGATCAAGGCGGAAGATATAGCAAAGAGGCTCAAATATATCGCTTCACAGGAAAATATCGACCTTACTGATGACGGAGCGGCAATGATCGCCAAGCTTGCAGACGGAGGAATGCGAGACGCTGTTTCGCTCCTTGACCAGTGCTCGGCCTGCGCGGACAAGATAGACTCCGCGGCTGTTTCAGATTCGGCAGGGATAGCAGGACGCGATTATCTCTACGATATGCTTGATGCTGTTTCCGACAGCGATACGGCGAAGGCTCTGTCCATTACCGCATCTCTCTACGATATGTCAAAGGATCTCACGCGTCTTTGTGAGGAACTGACGAGCCAGCTAAGAAACATCATGCTGATAAAGGTCTCTCCCGAAACGGCGGACAAGCTTATCGTTTGTATGCCTGACGAGTTGGAGCGGCTCAGAGATTTGGCGGACAAAACCGACATCGGGACGGTCATGGCAAGACTTTCGGCTTTGCAGGACTGCCGCGAACGCATGAGCCGTGCTGTCAACAGGCGCGTTGAATTTGAAATGATGCTGATAAAGCTGTGCTCAAATGTAAAGAATAGCGCTGAAAGTATTGACAATTCTGAAATATATGATAAAATAAAACAGTTGGAGAATAAAATCAACTCCGCTCCGACAGTGGTTTCCGGCGAGGGGACGGCTGCAAAAAAGCCGGAAGCTCCGCTCACAGCGAGAAATCCTGCCGCAGAGAGCGAGCCAGCGCCGAATGTAGATATCCGCAGCCTCAAACCGAGCGACCTCAAGCCTTTTGAGCGCTGGGGTGATGTACTCGTTGAGTTTGCAAAGGTCTGCCCGTCAGTCGCGGGAAGTCTTGACGGTTCAAGCGCAATGACCGCAGGAAATGTTATCTTCATCACTTCGCAGAACAGGTTCTTCATTACACTTTTCAAGGTAAGGGAAAACGCAGTCGCTCTCGGCGACACAATTGAGCGCGTCATGGGTCAGCGCTACCACATCCGCGCGCGCTGTGCAACAACGACCTACCAGCAGAAAAGTATGGCGGAAAGCCTGATAAAAAAAGCAATTGACAGCAATATCGAAACTGCTGTTGATAATAAAAATAAGTAACTTATATTATTAATTTTAAAGGAGAATTTGAAATGAAAGCAAGAATCCCCAAGAACATGGGCGGCGGCGCTCAGAATATGAATTCAATGATAAAGCAGGCTCAGAAGATGCAGGATCAGATAACTGAGCTTCAGGAGGATATCGAGGCAAGAGATTTCAGTGCTACAGCAGGCGGCGGAGCAGTTGAGGTCGTTCTTACAGGCAAAAAGACTATCAAGTCTCTCACACTCAAGCCCGAGGTCGTTGATCCCGAGGATATCGAGATGCTTCAGGATCTCATCATCAGCGCTGTAAATGAGGCTGTAAACAACATCGAGTCAACTACTGAGGCTGAAATGAGCCAGATCACAGGCGGAGTTTCTCTCCCCGGCTTATTCTAAGATAAATGGCAGACCATAACGCACTTCCGCTTGTCATTCTCGCGGAAAAGTTCGCCTCGCTCCCCGGAATAGGCATGAAGTCGGCGCAAAGACTGGCTTATCATGTCATGTCAATGAACGAGAACGAGGTAGAGGATTTCGCGCAGGCTCTTATCGACGCCAAGAAGAACGTGCATTGCTGCAAGTGCTGTCAGAATCTCACCGAGAGGGAGATATGCCCGATATGCAGCGACGACGACAGGGACAAGAGCGTTATCTGCGTTGTTGAGAATCCCAAGGACGTAAGTGCATTCGAGCGTACAAGAGAGTATAACGGAGTGTACCATGTTCTGCATGGACTTCTTTCGCCAATGGACGGCGTTACTCCCGACAGCCTGCGCATCAAGGAGCTGCTTGCGAGGATCGCACAGGGCGGAGTAAATGAAGTCATCATGGCGACCAATCCGACCGTTGAGGGCGACGCGACTGCGATGTATATTGCGGGGCTGCTAAAGCCGCTCGGCGTTAAGGTGAGCCGTCTGGCGTTCGGACTTCCCGTTGGGGGTATCCTTGAATATGCCGATGAGGTCACTCTCTACAAGGCTCTCGAAAACAGAAGCAATATGTAAGGCGGTCTATGACCGCCTTTTGGGCGTTATTGAAAAAATACGGAGGCCATATGTTAGCAAATTATCATACACATACCAAAAGATGTCAGCACGCAAGAGGTGAGGACAGGGAATATGTCGAGAGCGCAATAGCTCACGGAATGAAGGTGCTGGGATTCTCTGACCATTGTCCGTGGGTGTTCGGAGACGGTTATGTTTCGGGTACAAGAATGCGCCCCGATCAGCTTGACGACTATTTCAGATCGCTTACCGAGCTGAAAAGGGAATATTCCTCCGATATAAAAATATATATCGGATTTGAGGCGGAGTATATTCCCGAACTCATGGAAGCGCAGGACAGGCTTCTTGCCGATTATCCCGTGGATTATATGATCCTTGGCGAGCATTTCACAGCGCGCGAGCCGTATTCTCCGTATACAGGCTTTGAAAACGACAGCGAGGCGGACTTTAAGCGCTACATCGACCTTGTTATCGAGGGCATGGAGTCGGGACGATACAAGTATGTTGCGCACCCTGACCTTTACAATTTCATGGGCAGCAGCGAGGTCTATGACAGGGAATACAGCCGACTCTGCCGCTATCTCAAGTCAAAGGATATCTCCGTTGAAATAAATCTTCTCGGAGTCCGCGAGGGCAGGCACTATACCTCCGCAAAATTCCTGAAAATTGCCGCAAAGGTCGGCAATACGGCAATTATCGGCTGTGATGCGCATACGCCGTCGGCTTTGTCCGATACAGCTCCGATGGAGAAATGCGCCCGTCTTGCACGGCAGGCAGGACTGGAACTGACAGACTACATTCACGGACTTGACTAAGGAGGAAACAGTATGAGTATTTTTGATGTATTCGACCGTATTTCCGCAAATTCGCAGAATGCACGCGGTAAAATAGAATATGTGATAGCAGGTCTGGGCAATCCCGGACTGGAGTATGAGAACACCCGACACAACGCAGGTTTTATAGTCCTCGATATGCTCGCAAAGCAGTGCGGCGAGGAGATAAACCGTATGCAGTTCAAGGGCAGGACTGCTGATGTCATGCTTGGCGACAAGCGCTGTCTGCTTCTGAAACCCACTACCTACATGAACAACAGCGGAGAATCCATTGTGCAGGCTCTTGAATTCTATAAGCTTGACGTATCGTCGCTCATTGTTGTGTGCGATGATATTTCGCTCGATGTGGGCAGACTCCGAATTCGCCGCAAGGGAAGCCATGGCGGTCACAACGGACTGCGCAGTATATGCGAGCTTACAGGAAGCGACAGCTACGAGCGCATAAAAATGGGAGTTGGCAAAAAGCCTCATCCGGACTATGACCTTGCCAAGTGGGTTCTCGGAAAGTTCGGCAAAGAGGATATGGAAAAGCTCAACACCGCCGCAGAAAATGCCTGCGAGTGCATAAAGCTCATGGTTCAGGGAAAAACAGATCAGGCAATGAACAAGTATAATTCCTGATATGGGCTATTTCGTCGATCAGACGGTACATCATTGTGCTGTGCCGTCTATAGCGAGCCAACGAAATATTGCTTTTTCCACATTATTTTATCGGAGCGCTATGAAGTGCAGCGAAACGGAGAAACACAATGAATCTATTTAAGGAACTATTCAGCGAGCTTTCGGGCTTTAAGAGCATTCAGGAAGCAATCGGAAATAATACGTCTCCCGTCTCTGTGACGGGACTTTCGCATATACACAGGGCGCAGCTTGCAGCGGCTCTCGGCGGCGAAAAAATCAACCTCGTTGTCACTTCGACCGAGGCTGAAGCGCGCCGTCTTTGCGATGATATAAACATGATGTCCGGCAGGAATGAGGCGGTCGTTTTTCCGTCAAAGGAGCTTGTGCTCACACCTGTTGACAGCTCAAACCACGAGTACGAATACATGAGGATAGCCGCTCTTGCAAAGGTGGCAAAGAACGAGTGTACCACGGTCTGTGCGAGCATTGAGGCTGTGATGCAGCCTGTTATACCGTGCAATGTACTTATCTCAGCAGGGATCACCCTCACACAGGGGCAGGAGACAGACCTCACCAAGCTATGCGCTGAGCTTACAAGGAACGGCTATCAGCGCTGTGAAAAGGTTGAGGGAGCTTCACAGTTTTCGGTTCGTGGCTCAATTCTCGACATCTATCCCGTGCAGGCAGACAGACCCGTGCGTCTGGAGTTCTGGGGCGATGAGATAGACTCTATCTCCGAATTCGAGACGGAAACACAGCGAAGGACTGAGCCGGTCGAAAGCATTGACATTCCGCCTGCAAGCGAGATCATGTATGACTGCAACGAACTTGCCTACAGGATAGACGAGCTTTGCAAAAAGGCCCGCGGAAAACGTGCTGCGGCTGTCAGGGAAAAGCTTGGGGCAGATGTTCGCAGACTCCGCGCGGGAGAACTTCTTCCGCACAGCGTCAAATATTATCCGCTCGTTTACGGCGAGCCGTCAACGGTTCTGGATTACATTGACGGAGTTGTGATGTTCAGCGATTATTCGGCTGTTATGGACGCTGCCGGCGGCGTTGAGAGCCGCTATAACGAGGACGTGAAGATACTGCTTGAGGACGGTCAGCTATGCAAGGGGCTTGACGGCCATGTTCTCGAACTGGAGCGTATAAGGTCGTTCACGGACAAGCGTGTGTGCCTGTTTATCAGTAACTTCCTGCAAGGCGGAGAACGTGTGGATTTCAGGCAGCTTATCAGCTTTGAGGCTATGCAGACCGCCTCGTGGGGCGGCGAAATGAAGCAGCTTACCGAGGATATGGACGATTACCTGCGCCGCGATTACAGGATAATTCTCTGCGCAGGAAGTGAAAAAACGCTCCCGATAATTCAGCAGGATCTGAGGGAGCGCGGCATAGACTGCGACCTTTATGCTGAATGCACCGAGCTTAAACCGCGCAGAGTGTGCCTTATGTCGGGCAGTTTCAGCGGCGGTTTTGAGTATCCCGAAAACAAGACAGTCCTCATCACACAGGGACGCTCGCTCGATACCTCGTCACGAAAGCGCCGCAAGAAACGCAATAAGGCTGAGGAGATACGCTCTCTTGCAGATATTACAGAGGGCGACCTCGTTGTTCACTCAGGTCACGGAATAGGCAGATTTATCGGCATCCGCAAGCTTGAACTTGAGGGCGTTACCAAGGACTATATAACTATCCAGTATGCAGGCACGGATAAGCTTTATATTCCCGTAACACAGCTCGATATGGTGTCAAGATACATCGGCCCGCGCGATGACAGCGGTGTAAAGCTGAGCAAGTTAAGTTCCAACGAGTGGCAGAAAACGCGCAGCAACGTCAAGCGCGCGGTAAAGGATATGGCGCACGAGCTTATCGCGCTTTACGCGAAACGCGAAAAAAGCGTAGGATTCGCATTCTATCCCGATGATGAAATGCAGCGTGACTTTGAGGAACGCTTTCCCTATGTCGAAACTGATGACCAGATGCGCTCGATAAACGAGATAAAGTCCGATATGGAGCGTTCGCGCCCTATGGAGAGATTGCTCTGCGGAGATGTCGGCTTTGGCAAGACGGAGGTCGCTCTCCGTGCGGCAATGAAGTGCGTCATGTCGGGCAAGCAATGTGCTCTGCTCGCTCCGACGACGGTTCTGGCGTATCAGCATTACCAGACCGCTCTGCGAAGATTCGAGCATTTTCCCGTTAATATAGAGCTTCTCTCGCGTTACCGCGCTCCGAAACAGCAGGAGGAGATAGTCAAAAAGCTGAAACAGGGAAGGGTAGACATTCTCATCGGCACACACAAGATACTGCAAAAGTCGGTCATTTTCAAAGATCTCGGACTCGCCATTATTGACGAGGAACAGCGTTTCGGCGTTGCGCATAAGGAGAAATTCAAGGAAAGCTTTAACGGCGTTGATGTCCTTATGCTTTCGGCGACTCCGATACCGCGAACACTTAACATGGCAATGAGCGGTATACGCGATATGTCGGTGCTGGAAGAACCGCCGCAGGACAGATATCCCGTGCAGACATATGTTATCGAATACAATATCGGAACGCTTGTGCAGGCAATTATGCGCGAGTTAAGGCGCGGCGGACAGGTTTACTACATTCACAATCGTATCGAGAGTATTCTCGGCTGCGCGGACAGACTTCAGCAGCTCATTCCCGAGGCGCGGATAGCCGTTGCTCACGGACGAATGAACGAGGAGGAGATGTCCGATATATGGCAGCAGCTCGTTGAGCACGAGATAGATATTCTCGTGTGTACAACTATCATAGAGACGGGCGTAGATGTTCCGAACGTTAACACGCTCATTATCGAGGACGCGGACAGGTTCGGTCTCTCGCAGCTTTATCAGCTACGCGGACGTGTGGGACGTTCAAACAGACGAGGCTACGCATATTTCACCTACAAGCGCGATAAGGTTCTGACTGAAATAGCGACCAAGCGTCTGAACGCGATGAAAGAGTTCACGCAGTTCGGCAGCGGTTTCAGAATCGCCCTTCGAGACCTTGAAATACGCGGCGCAGGAAGTATTCTCGGCGGCAGACAGCATGGTCATATGGAAGCTGTCGGCTATGATATGTATTTGAAACTGCTCTCCGAGGCTATAGCAGAGGAAAAGGGCGAGAAACCCGAAAAAGTGCCGGAGTGTCTTGTGGATATCCAGATAGACGCGCATATTCCCGAAAACTACATTTCAAGCCTCAATCAGCGAATCGATATCTACCGCAAGATCATGACTGTCAACACCGATGAGGACAAGGCAGACCTCATTGACGAGCTTATCGACCGCTACGGCGATCCGCCAAAGTCGGTTCTGGGACTGGTTGAAGTTTCACTTCTCAGGAACAAGGCCGCACATCTTGGAATTACCGAAATTTCACAGAAAAACGGCGCTATGTACTTCTACACGGATTACCTCACGGCAGAGCAGATAGCGGGACTTTCAGGTGCGTACAAGGGCAAGATAACGTTCAACGGCGCAGGAAAATCCTATGTTTCGGTCAAGATACAGCCGCGTGTCCGTCCGTTTGATATGATGAACGATGTTGTGAACATAATTTACCAGAACAGCAAGGAAACAAAGGTATAGGCGCGAATATACGGTAAAATACCGTGATCTTTGCATGATACCGTTTTGGATAGAGCCGCTTTTTTGATATGTGTAGGATATGTATATCAGATATGAACCAACTTTGTGCAAAATGCTACTTGATATCAAAAATGTTTTGTGTTACAATGATGATATAAAAATATATAGTGCGGTGTATTATAGGTGATTGCCGCGCGTTAAGTAAGGAGTTTTTTAAGATGAAGATGAATAAGATTCTTGCAGCTATGGCTGCAACAGCAATTTCTGCTACATCATTCGCAGCTATGAGCATTTCTTCCGCAAGCGCTGCTGACGCTTTAGGCGTTGCATATATCGGCGGTGGTTTAGGTGCAGAACAGCGTTGGAATGCTGCTGATCAGGAAGCTGCTGGTTCAACTGTTGCTACAGTCGACGGAAATGCTCAGTATGAGGTTACTTGGAAGGTTCCCGAGAACGGCGGTACTGACACAGTTCAGTTCCTTGCAGTTATGATTAAGCCTGCTGACGGCGTTGACAATTTCAACATCGATACATTCCCGAATCTTTCTCTCTCTGTTGACGAGGTTTGGATAGACGGCACAAAGCTTGATTACACAGCAAGTGCAGATGCTATCAATACAAACTACTATGAGAACGGCGAAGGCTATTCAAGAATTTATCTCACAAATGACTGGGTAGAGCCTAAGATCTATGATCTTCCTATGGCTACAAACATCACTCAGGAAGTTAAGGTTGTATTCACAGTTTCAGGTCTTGATACAGACGGTACTTCAAACGTAACAAAGAATGAGCCTTCAACTACAACAACTGCTGCTGATTCAACTGTAACAACTACAACAGCAGCAAGTGGCGATGACAAGACAACAACAACCGCAGCTAAGGGCGGAGACAAGACAACTACAACCGCAGCTAAGGGCGGAGACAAGAAAACTACGACTGCAGCACCTAAGGGCGGAGACAAGACAACTACGACCGCAGCTAAGTCGGGCGGTGTTGCTTCCGCTGGTACAGGCGACCTCGGTGTAGGCGCAGCAGTTGCAGCTATCGCAGTTGCAGGCGTTGCTGCTTTCGTTTCAAGAAAGAAGGACTAATTTAGTCTTTTGGCAGCTCAAAAAAATCAAAAGCCCTCTGTCTGACAGGGGGCTTTCTTGTTTAGGAGATTTAACGTGAACTATAAAAAATATTTTGCGGGAGCTTTCGCTTTTGCTCTCGCACTTTCTGCTGTTTCGTGCGGAGACTCGAAAAAAGGCAGTCAGTCCTCAGCTCCGCAGGGATCCGGATCTGCCGAGGCTGAAACCTCTCAGGGCGACGCTCCTGAGCCTGTAACGGCAGAGGAAACAACGGAGGAGGAGCTTCCGCCTCCTGAGCCGACCGAGTGTGACGATCCTAATGCCGTAACATTCGATGACGGCGACTTTTCTTTTGCCTTGGCTAAAACTACTGATCCCGATTCTGCGGTAGGCGAGCTTTCCGTCGAGGAAGTCATGGGCAATAAAATGCTCAGATTCACCGATGATAATACAGCTCCGCTTGATACAAAGGTGCAGAAGATAACCATTAACGCAGCACAGCTCCTCGGTGTGGAAAATCTGCCAAAGGTTCGCAGCATTGAGTTTGATATGTATGCGCAGGCTACTGCCGACCACCTCTCAACGGAGGACGCTGACAATGTGCGCGCTCCCGGCTGGATCGGCGGAGGCGGCGGAACTGTTACCGCTAAGGTCGGATCAGACGGCGAGGGTCAATGGTACGACTTCCAGAGCTTTGAGGGCGGAGAGTATAACTTCGAGACGTCGGGCGCTGTCCATGTCAAGTACAAGTTTCTGCTTGCCGACAGCGGTCTGTGCTGGGACGAAACAATGGAGGACGCAAACTTCCTTATCATGCGCTGGGGACTCGCCAACGAGTCGGACATGATGATAGACAACATTGTTTTCTACGATGCGGACGGCAACTCCATTCCTCTTGCGTCTGACGCTGAGACAACTGAGGCTGCTGAATAAACAATTAACGGGAAACTTGTTGAAAACAAGTCTCCCGCTCAATAAAAATCCCTGACAGGAAAAAGTGTCCTGTCAGGGATCTTTTTATTTATCGGTCAGTTTTTGAGCGCTTTTTCGAGCCAGATACTTGCTACATCAAGTGCCTCGTAAAGACCGCAGTCGCGCTTGGAGTTCTTAACGCACGCCTGAAGCGGGTTAAGACTTGGATCGGTAGACATGAGGATAACATTTACCTTTTCAGCCGCGCCTGTCTCCTTATTTTTGTCGAGAATGTTTATCATAGTAACGTAGGGGTCCGCCATATATCCGTAGTAGATCGTATCGCCGCATCTTACCAGCGGATAATCCTTATATGTGTGGAATTTTTCAATCATCATATACCTCCGTTCTTGTAGTGGGTTTTACCATGTTGTCTTATAGTCCTCGCCGGTTCCGATACGGTGAACGTTTTCAACGAGCGTATCAACGAAAGCCTTTGTGCAGAAGAACTTGCTCTTGCCGTCAACTGCTATGAGAGCCTTCATGGGCGAATATTCGTAAAAATCAATAGTTGTTGTCTTGCCGGTATAAGAATCGGTGTAGCTTACGGTAGCCATTGGCGCGGAATTAGGTATCGTCTCGTCAAGTGCGAATTCCTCCGCATTTGTGCCAACGAGGAACGAATAGAACTGCCTGTAGCGTTCGGCATCAAATGCCTCTCCGTTGCGTGTGACATTGAAGTCCTCGGTCTTTGCGGAATCTCTGTCGAGGTCTGCGTCCTTGAGTGTTATCTTGAAGCTTTCAGAGCTGCCGTCGCTGCACTTCACATCAAGATCGGTGATGTTCCAGACATAACTTGCAACCATGATCCTTGAGGCAATGTCGATCGGCAGAACAGTTACCCAGCGTGCCTTTTCGGGTGAGAGAATGTAGATAACATTTCCGCCCTCAAGCATACCGTAGCAGTGCTTTCCGCTGTCATCAGAGAATATCTCGCTGAGAAGGAGCACATAGGTGTTGCCGTCATCACAAGCCATTGTGACCTTGCAGAACGGGTCGTTGAGACCTGCCTGAGCTATGTCGGATTCCTTGCAGTGGAGCGCATAAAAGCCCTCTGCGCTGAGTCCGAACATACCGTTTGTGATATCGGATGATCTCTCTACTGTAAGATAGCAGTCAACAGGCTCGACCATAACGTGTGTCGCGGAAGTTCCGCCCTTGTAGCTGTCATCGTCTGATGCCTTGTCGTATTCAAGCAGAATGTCATAGTCAATGTCCTGACGCTCGATCCTCAGGCTGTTTATGATAGGATAATCATCGTCAGAAGGCTCCTCAAGAACTGTTGTATCAACAAAATCGTTCAGAGTCTTGGAGTAATTTGCAAGCGAGGAAGTTTTAGCCGTATAAACGCTGCTGCCCTCGTCAGTCATGACGTAAGCGCCTGAGCCTGAAGGAGCGTCATTGCCGATATACAGCGTCCTCTTTGTACCGGATTCGTATGTGAAGTCAACGGTTATCTTAGGCTTGTCAAGTCCGTATTTTGCGAGATCCGAGCTGTTTTCCTCGATAAGCTCGACTGCGGTAAGACCATTGCCGTTATTGACGAGAGTTCCGATGACGGCGGTGTTCATTTTAATATCCTGATACCCGTCAAAGGTGTAGGTCGCACCGGAATCTTCGGTAGGTTCGGTGAGCATTACAACATGGAACTCGTCTGTTTCGTTTTTGACGTATGCTTCAGCAACAGTTGCCTCCTCGCCGTTGTCGCTTATGAGGATTGTGCCTGCGCCTTCTTTTTCTTGTTCAAGTGAAGAAACGGTGGAGGATGAACTATCATCTCCGCCGCCATTCTTATCGGGATCGGTAAGTTTTAATGCGGCATAACCGCCTCCGAGCAGCACGAGGACTGCTCCGAGACCGATAATGCCCTTTACCTGTTTTTTCATCGATTACGTCTCCTTACGAGTACTACTACTCCGATTGCAGCAATAAGAAGCGGGATCGCCCAGATAACAATTATGCTGATAGTCTTGCCCTGAGTCTGTGTTACTGCGATATAAGAACTCTGAAGTGACTTTTCAGGAATAACCGCAGCAGCTTCCTTGCCTGTCATGTTGTTGAGAATGCCGAGGATAACATTTGCGTTATTGTAGGTCGTATTCTGTGTGAGTATCTCGCTGCTTGCCATATAAGCGCTGCCGAGAACGAGAACGGAGCTCTTGTAAACGTCAAGCTGTTCTGCGTGCTGTTTCTGAGACATTACGGCAATACCGTGTGAACCGCGGTCGCTGCTCTGCTCCTGAGTGTCAAGGTCTAATGTAAAGGAGTTATCGGAGGACTGGAGAATCGTCTTTACTACGTCCTCGTTGTTCTTCGTGATCACCGAAACTTCTCTTGCAAGGGGGGCTACGATAGGAAGCGAGTCGTTCGGAAGTGTTCCAACGGAATCGCTGTCGGCTATAGTTGCAACGATGTTTGTCTGAGTTGAGATAGCATTGATGTCGTCTGCAATGATATTATTCTCGACCTTTATGCTCCAGTCGGCGAGGAATTCGTCGATATTCGGGAGATTTGTCTGTGTAAGGCTGGGAACATAGAGCAGCGACTTGTCATAATTGCCGTCGTTGTAGAGGAAATCGCTGAGTTTCTTGATGATGTCCTCGTTGAAGTCGGCAGAAGGTGTGGGTAAAACGATCATGTCGTACTTTTCAGTGTCAAGCTCATCTGTTGCGATGTCAATATCTGTGCAGTCATAGCCGTTTTTCTCAAGAAGATCGTTTTCGAGAGAATCAACGACTGCGCTGTACTCGTTTTCGCTGTAAAGAGCCGTGCCGTTTGTCGTTTTAACGAAAGCAACGCTTATGGGGTTGGAATCGGTAACGCTTGTGATAGCGGAAGTAAGGGTGCTTTCTCCTGCGAATACAAACTGTGGATTTGAGGAAGAAGCAGCATTCTGTGCTGTGGTTATCATGTTCATGACTCCGTTTGAGTCGATGACCTTTACTCTGTCGCCGCTTGCGACCACAATGCTGCCCTGTGAGATCTCACCGTTGTAATTTGCGGAATACTTTGAGATAACGTCAGGGTCTTTGTCCATGTCAACGTAGGTAACATCAACACTTCCGCTGCCCTGCTTTGCGTACATTTCGTACTTTTCGAGGATGACGGGGATCATGTCAAAGGGAACATCAACGTTATTGCTCTTATAATAGTTTGCAAGTGTTGTGAAGAAGTCCTTCTTCATGGTAACTACGATCTCAACATCGCTGTCGAGGTTTTTGAGAGCCTCGATAGATTCATCGGAAAGATCGTATCTTTTGTCGGGTGTGAGGTCGATCTTTACGGGCGAACGCTTTGCGAGCATACCGACCATGACATTTATCACGACCACGATAGCAACGACCAGACAGAGAACGGCGATCGACATTGAGCCGTACTTGAATTTCTTCATGCCGGTTTTGGTTTTGCCGGTATTTGTATCGCCGACAGTTTCGTTAGAGACTGTTTCGTTGACAGTATCTTTTTTACTCATATTATCAAACCTTCCTTTCTTAGTCTTATCAGCTCCAACGCTTCTTCTCCAGAACCCTTACAGTAAAGAAGTTGAAGAGGAAGGCTGTGCTCAGGAAAAAGACCACGCTGGGAAGGCTGAATATTCCCTGAGTAAATTCAATGTATCTTGAGTAGAATGCGAACGCTGTTACGACCTTGTAGATAAGAGTTTTTATCTTGCCCTCGCCGTCGAAATTTGTAACGAGCATCTCGGAGAGGTAGATGAGGAACAGTGCAACAATGCTTGCAACGGCAGAAGCCATCTGATTCTCGGTGAGAGATGAGATGAAGAGTCCGACTGCAATGAAAGCAGCGCCGAGAAAGAGCATTGCAAAATAGTTGCCAAGGAGAGTTGACCAGACAACAGTTCCGAGGTAGCTGAGAATGAGTGAGTAAACGAATACGATGCTCTCAGCAATGATAAAGAGTGTGAGAGCTGCAAAATACTTGCCGAGAACGATTTCCCACAGTCCGATAGGAGCGGTGAGAAGTCCCTGATCGGTCTTGTTCTTTTTCTCCTCGCTGAGGAGTCTCATGGTAAGAACAGGGATAAGGAAAATTACGATGTAGAACATCGAGCTGAACATTGCGGAAGTATCAGTCGTGCTTTGGGAGATAACTCCGTTAAAGAAGAAAATACCCGAAACAAGATAAAATACCGCAAGAAATACATAAGCTGCGCCTGAAGTAAAGAACGCGCCCATTTCTCTTCTGTAGATAGCACCCATTATTCCTCGCCTCCTTCATTTTTCAGATCGGTCTCGGCAGGCTTTTCAGCTTCTTCGGGAGCTTCGTCCGTTACTTCGCTTGCTCTCAGCTCGCCGTCCTCGATCTTAAGGTCTAACTTAGGGGAGCTTTTCTTTTTGGAAGGATCCTTTGCGGCAATACTGTTTTCCTCGCCCATAGTGATCTTGAGGAAGATGTCCTCAAGGGTGAGGTCTGAAAGCTGGAGCATGAGGATATTCCAGCCGTTTTCTGCGCAGAGCTTGTTGATATCGCGCCTTACATCGGTCTTGCCATCGGTTTCGATATCGTAGTCATAGATCCCCTTTTCGCGCTCCATATCAGCGCGGACATAGCTTACGCCGGTGACTTTTCTGAGAGCGGCGGCGATCTCCGCCTTGTCAGCGGCAGTATGTGTCGGGCCTTCTATCCTGAGTGTCATCTTGTGCTCGTTTGTGATATTCTTTGCAATATCATTTGCTGTACCGTCAGCGGCAACTTCGCCCTTGTTGATGATGATTATTCTGTCACAAACTGCCTGTATCTCGGGGAGAATGTGTGACGAGAGGATAACCGTGTGACGCTTGCCGAGCTTCTTGATAAGGCTTCTTATCTCGATTATCTGATTCGGGTCGAGACCGACTGTCGGCTCGTCAAGAATGAGCACGGGCGGATTATTGATAAGAGCCTGTGCAAGACCTACTCTCTGACGGTAACCTTTTGAGAGGTTCTTGATAAGTCTGCCCTTTACGTCCGCGATCCTGCAAAGATTGCAAACATCGTCTATGTGCGATTTTCTCGGGAGTTTGCACTTCTTCAGGTCGTACATGAAGCCGAGATAGCTCTCGACAGTCATGTCAATGTAAAGCGGAGGGATCTCGGGAAGATAACCGATATTCGCCTTAGCTTTCTTTGGATCCTCAAGAATATCTATGCCGTTGATAAGGATCTGTCCCGAAGTGGACGAAATATAGCCCGTGAGCATATTCATCGTAGTGGATTTTCCGGCTCCGTTAGGGCCAAGAAAGCCGAGTATCTCGCCTTTTTCGACCTTGAAGCTGATATTGTTTACGGCAAGCTTGTCGCCGTATTTCTTGGTAAGGTTTTTAACCTCTATCATTGGATATTGACCTCCTTTTAGAAGTTATAATATTGCACGCTTCAATGTGCTGAAACATAGGTAATAGCGGCACTACTTATTATATATTAAAGCAAAATTGTGATAAAGTGGTGAGCATTGCAAGAATGTTACATGGATTTAATTGCCGTAATATCGGCAGAAATCTGCTTTTTCAGCGCATCGACAGACGGGAATTTCATTTCAGGTCTTATAAAATCCGTTAGTACTACCTGCAAGACCCTGCCGTAAACGTCTCCCGAAAAGTCGGTGATGAACGTTTCTGCGAGCGGAGTACCGCTGTAGTTAACGGTCGGCTTGATCCCTATGTTGGTCATCGAGCGTTTCCAACCGCCGTCAGTCTTTGTCATTGAAGCATAGACCCCGAATTTCGGCACAAGCTGTCCCTTTGAGAATAGCTGATTTATCGTGGGAAAGCCGATAGTATGACCGAGCGCCGCTCCGTGTACGACTTCCCTCAGTATCATGTAGGGCTGAGCAAGAAAGCGGTCGGCTTTTTTTATGTCTCCCTCCGAGATCAGCCTGCGGATAATGCTTGACGAGACTTTTTCGCCGCCGCTCATAACATCATCGACCGTATCGACCTCGAAGCCATAGATCTTGCCGAATTTACGCAGTTCTTCAACTCCGCATGAAGCCTTGAAGCCAAAGCGGAAGTCTCTGCCGCAGCTTACAAAAGCCGCGTTCATTTCGCTGCGCAGGATGTTTTTGACAAATTCCTCTCCGCTTAGTCCGCACACGTCATCAAAGTGCGGAACGCAGATATTCTCAATGCCGCAGCCGCGTAGGATCTCGGATTTTTCAGCCATGCCGTATATAAAGCCAGCCGAGCCGCTTGATTTGCGCAGAACGCTTTCCGGCTCAAAGGTGAACACAGACGGGGTAAGTCCGTTTGCTCTCTGAGCACAGACCGCGTCAAGAACAGCCCTGTGTCCGAGATGTACGCCGTCGAAAAGTCCGAGTGCGACCGCAGTTAAAGCCTTTGCCATGCTGTCACCCCATGTTCTTTCCGATTCGCAGCTCGCCGCTTTCACGGTCGGCAAAGGCTGTGCCTATGAAAGCTCCGCCACTGCCGTAAATTGTGTAGAGATCATCGGTGCTTTTAAGATCGCGCAGCTTGGAAAGGTCAAGCTTAACGCCGTTTTTGTACATTCTGGTCTGAGCCTCGCCGAGCCGCAGCTTTGGCAGCGACTCAAAAACGCGGTCGATCGGAAGGATAAGCTCTTCAAGCCTGTCCTCATCGCGTGCCTGCTGAAGCTCCTCGAAGGTGTGGCAGTCAGCAAGCGTGAATCCGCCCGAACTTGTTCTTACGAGCGAGGTCATAATGCCGCCGCAGCCGAGACGTTCGCCTATATCGTTGATGATAGTGCGGATATAAGTGCCCTTGCCGCAGCTTATTTCGAGGACTCCCTCGCGCGCGGACTCGTCATAGTCTGCGAGATCTATCGAGAAAACCTCTATTTCACGCGGAGTTCTCTCGACCTCGATACCCTGCCGCGCAAGGTCGTAAAGCCGCTTGCCGTTTACCTGCACAGCCGAGTACATCGGCGGAAGCTGCATTATCTTTCCAGTAAATTCAGAAATTACAGCAAGTATATCCTCCTGCGGAACTTCTTTCTGGTACTCGGCAAGGATAGTTCCCGTAACGTCCTGCGTATCGGAGACCTGACCGAGACGAAATCCCGCGCGGTAGCTTTTGGTGTTGTCGGGCATGATGTCGCAGGCTTTTGTGGCGTTTCCGACAAAGATCGGCAGAACTCCCGTAGCCATAGGGTCGAGCGTTCCTCCGTGCCCGAGCCTGCGCGTCTGCAAAATTCCCCTCAGCTTGGCAACTGCGTCAAATGAAGTGAAGCCCTGCGGCTTGTCAAGACAAATTATCCCGTTCATGCAAGAGCCCTTTCAACGGCAGCAATAAGCGTATTTTTAGCTTCTTCGAGAGTTCCCTCGATAGTGCAGCCGGCAGCTTTTGCGTGACCGCCTCCGCCTATAGTCTGACAGATCTCAGAAACATTTACCTCGTCAGCCGAGCGCAGGGAGCACTTGAAAACTCCGTCCTCACGTTCGCGCATGAGGATTCCTACTTCGGTGTCCTCAAGGCGTATGGTAAGCGGAGCAAAGCCCTCAAGTTCCTCCATGCTGACGCCCAGCTCCTTCATCATCGCCTGAGTAACGGCAACGATAACGAGTTTTCCGTCAAGATAGCTTTCCATAAGCTCGATGACCTTGCTTTCAAGCTTCATTCTGCCCATTGACTGAACGTCGAACATATAGCGGTTTATCTTTGCAAATTTGATATCGTAGTTTCTCATCATTTCTGCCGCGATCTCATGAGCGCGCGGAGTGGTGCAGTCATACTTGAAACAGCCCGAATCCGTGGCTATGCCCGTGTAAAGGCAGAGGGCACAGTGGCGCGAAATATTCACACCCATGTGTTTGGCAAGGTCGTAGATTATCTCGCAGGCAGCAGTTGCACTTCCGTTGAGGAGCGTCATTTCCGCGTAATCCTTGTTTGAGATATGGTGGTCGATACAAAGCTGGACTTTGCCGCCGTAGATATCCTTATAGCTGCCCATCAGATTTTCATCGGCGATATCGACAGCGATAATGTTTTTCGGCTCAAAATCCTCACCCGCGCCCGTATTCGTCATGAATTCATAGCGTTTGGGGAACTTGTCGTGGCAGACAACTCTGCTTCTGACGCCGATCTCGGCAAGGATATCCTTGAGGGCAAAGCCTGCGCCGATGCAGTCGCCGTCGGGATTTCTGTGTGTGATGATAACAGCGTCCTCACAACTTCTGAGAAACTGTTCAGCTTCGGTGAAGCCAATCTGCATTTATTTTACCTCCTATAGAAGTTCGTTGAGCTTTTTGCTTATATCCGCGCTTCTTTCGATAGAATTATCGGCGATAAATGTAAGCTCGGGGGACTTGCGCATTTTGAGCCTGTGAAAAAGCTCCCTTCTGATGAATCCTGATGCGCTTTTCAGTCCCTGAACCGATTCTTTAGCCTTCTCCAAGCCGTTAAAGCTTGAAACGTATATTTTGCAGTTAGACATATCGCCTGAAAGGTCGGCACGGACTATTGTGAGCATTTTGTCTATTCTCGGGTCTTTGAGTCCTCTGAGAATAGCTGTCATTTCTCTTTTGATGTCTTCAGCCATGCGGCTGTTTTTGAAATTCGGCATATTGTCCTTTCTCTGAATATTTCAGATCTTTACAGTAAAACTTCCGCCTTCGGGCTGCTGTGAACTTTTATCGTCGGCAGGCTCGTCAGCTTTGTTGTTGTTTGTATTATTTTCAGCAGCCGGAACTGCTGCGGGAGTTTCAATAGCGGTGTCGGACTCCTCGTCCTCCTCAAAGAAACCGTCGCCGAATATAGCTGCGGAAAAAGCTTCTTCCTCTGCAATATGACTGTAATCGGGTATTTCGTCGTCGCCCTCCTCGCCGTAGTAAAGATCGGCGTACTTGGGGTAATCGGGTTCAAGCTCGATATCTCTTACGGGACGTTCAATGCCCATAAGGTCATCTATCTGCTCCTCGGGTTCTTCAAATACGCTTGCCTGACCGAGCAGTATCTTCTTTACCGATTCAAAGAAGAAAATGTCGATAGGGCCGAAATCTTCCCACGCGAGCGCCTCATTGCAGTATTGCAGCATATCAGCGGTACTCATTCTGTCGTTATCCATATTAAACTGACCTCCTTTTTATATACAATGTGTAAAAGCCGATTTATGCGGCAGACCGTTTCTGCCGCCGGCTGTTGAAATTAATCCTCTCTGTACTCCTCGACAATGTATGTCTCGAAGATATCGCCTTCCTTGACGTCGCTGAATTTTTCGAGGCTGATACCGCACTCGTAGCCTTCCGCAACTTCCTTTACATCGTCCTTGAAACGCTTGAGTCCTGCGATCTTGTCATCAGCGATGATGATTCCGTCACGGACAACGCGCACCTGACTTCCTCTTGTGACCTTGCCGCTGAGCACATAGCTTCCTGCGACCATGCCGACATTGGATATCTTGTAGACATGACGAACCTCGATGCGTCCCTGCTCGATATCTCTGAACTTGGGAGCGAGCATACCCTTCATAGCGGTCGTGATCTCCTCGATAGCGTCATAGATGATCCTGTAAAGGCGGATATCAACACCGTCACGGGCAGCATTTTCTGCGGCAACCGGATCAGGTCTTACGTTGAATCCTACGATGATAGCATTTGAAGCATTTGCGAGCATAACGTCGCTTTCCTTGACAGCTCCGACTGCACCGTGGATAACTCTTACTCTTACCTCATTGTTTGAGAGCTTTTCGAGCGACTGCTTAACAGCCTCGACAGAGCCCTGAACGTCAGCCTTGACGATGATCGGGAGTTCCTTGATCTCGCCCTCTGCGATCTGACTGAAGAGGTTGTCAAGAGTTACCTTGCGGTAAGAGTTGAACTGCTCCTGCTTCTGCTCGTGCTTTCTCTGGTCAACGAGTTCTCTTGCGAGTCTCTCGTCCTCAACAGCGTTGAATGTATCGCCTGCGCTCGGAACTTCTGCAAGACCTGTGATCTCAACAGGAACAGAAGGACCTGCGGACTTTACCTTCTTGCCCTTGTCGTTGGTCATAACTCTTACTCTGCCGACAGCCGTTCCTGCGATGAGAACGTCACCCTGTCTGAGCGTACCATTCTGAACGAGGAGCGTAGCGATAGGGCCTCTGCCCTTGTCGAGACGCGCTTCGATAACAGTACCCTTTGCAAGACGGTCGGGATTAGCCTTGAGTTCCTTTACCTCAGCAACGAGGAGAACGTTTTCGAGCAGCTCGTCGATCCCTTCGCCTGTCTTTGCGGAAACGGGAACGCAGATAACGTCACCGCCCCAGTCCTCGCAAACGAGGTCGTACTTGGTGAGTTCTTCCTTGATCCTGTCGGGGTTAGCGCCTTCCTTATCCATTTTGTTGATAGCAACAATAATGGAAACTCCTGCTGCCTTTGCATGGTTTATGGATTCAACGGTCTGCGGCATGATACCGTCATCAGCCGCAACAACGAGGATAGCGATATCCGTGATATTCGCACCTCTTGCACGCATTGAAGTAAACGCCTCATGTCCGGGAGTGTCGAGGAAAGTGATGTCCTGACCGTTTATATTTACCTGATAAGCACCGATGTGCTGAGTGATTCCGCCTGCTTCGCCTGCTGCAACGTGAGCGTTTCTGATACGGTCGAGGATAGAAGTCTTACCGTGGTCAACGTGACCCATTACAACAACGACAGGGCAGCGCGGTTCAAGGTTTGTATCATCGTCATCAGTGTCGTCAATGAGACGCTCCTCAATGGTAACGATAACTTCCTTTTCAACCTTTGCGCCGAGTTCCTCAGCAACGAGCGAAGCTGTGTCAAAGTCGATCTCCTGATTTATGGAAGCCATTACGCCGAGACCCATGAGCTTCTTGATAACGTCTGTAGCTGTAGCCTTGAGACGTGTAGCGAGCTCGCCGACAGTGATAGCCTCGGGAATGAGGACTTTGAGCTGCTGATTTCTTGCTCTTTCGAGTTCGAGACGGCGGAGCTTTTCAGCCTCTGTCTCCTTCTTTGAGTACTGCTGACGGTTTCTCTGAGCAGACTTCTGATTTATCTTCTGTTTCTTGGAAGAATAGTTGTCGCTGTTGTGCTTGTTTGAAGAAGCCATCTGGTCGTAGCGCTCGTTGTACTTGTCGAGGTCAACGTAGCTGCCTCTTGTGTCAACAGTCCTGCGCTGACCCGAGGTCTGAGCAGTTTCAGAACTGAATGAAGCGTTGAACTTTGAACGCTCTCCTCTGTCATGAGCCTTTGCCTGCTGCTTCTTCTCATTCTTCTTGCCGTTGTGCTTCTGGGGTTCGCTGCTCTTAGGAGTTTCGGCAGGCTTTTTTGCAGCCTCAGCCTTGGGAGCGGGAGCCTCAGTCCTGACTGCCGGCTTTTCTTCCTTTACAGTGGGCTTTGCAGCCGGAGCTGTCTCTTTCTTTGCGACAGGCTTTTCGGGAGCAGTCTTTTTCGGAGCAGCGTCCTTCTTGTCAGCCTTAGCAGCCGGTTTTTCAGCTTTTTCGTTCTTCTTAGCGGCAGGCTTCTTTTCCTGCGCCTTCGGAGCTGCTTCTGCGGCAGTCTTTTTCTTTTCGGGGCGAGGTTCGTTCGCGGTCGCGAAATACTCGTCAAGGTTCTTTACCTCGTGGAGCTTTGTGTAATGCTCAAGTATTTCGTTCATTTCCTCCTCTGTAAGAGTTGAGGCAGCTTTTTTCTTGGTATCGCCCTTTTCGGTAAAGTAACCGATGAGTTCCTGTGCAGGGATATTGAGATCCTTTGCAGCTTCACTTAACTTTATCTTTTTTGCCATAGGCTTGATTACCTCCATTGTCTATGCTGCGGTTTCCGCGCAGCGCATGATGTATTCAATTGTATTCGGATTTATTCCTTGCCGCCGTCCTCCGGCGTTTTGTTCAGTATCTTGGCGAACCCTTTGCAGAATCCCTCGTCGCATATTCCGATAACTGCGGTCTGCTTTCGGCATACAGCGCCGATATCGTCTTTTGTGAGTTCAGTCCTCATCATGGGAATGCCGTATTTTTTGCAGTAAAACTCTGCTTCCTTGACAGTCTTTGCCGATGCATCGCAGGCAGTAAGAATACATTTTGCTTTGCCCTTTGCAGCAGCTTCACAGGCGCTGTCAAAGCCTTTTACCGCTTTACCTGCTTTAAAGCATATGCTGAGCAGGTCAGATGTTTTCTGTTTCATTGCCAAGCTCCTCCGCCATAGCATCGTAGACGCCTGCGTCTATTTTGCACGAGAATGCCTTTTCGAGACGTCTGCCCTTGCGCGCCTTGTTGAAGCACTCCACACTGCGGCAGATATAAGCTCCTCTTCCCGATTTTTTACCCGTAAAGTCGAGGCTTATTTCGCCTTCGGGGGACTTTACAACTCTGATGAGCTCCTTTTTCGGCTTCATTTCATTGCAGCCGAGGCACATTCTCATCGGTATCTTTTTCGGCTTCATGGCTTATTCCTCAACAGCAGCGGCTGTTTCCTTATCGGTTTCTTCCGTAGTTCCGGGAGTTTCGGGAGCAGCCTCAACAGCTTCTACTTCTTCTCCGGCGGTCTCTTCCTGCTTGTCGAAGATCTCTTCGTCTGTTTCGGGAGTGTACTCAGGCTCGGGAACTTTGAAGTCAGGGCTGAGCTCGGGAGCTTCCTCGCCATTGAGGTCGAACTGCGGCTTAATGTCTATCTTGAAGCCTGTGAGCTTTGCGGCAAGTTTTGCATTCTGACCCTTGTTTCCGATAGCGAGCGAGAGCTGGTTGTTCGGAACGATGACCGTGCAGGTGTTCTCCTCAGCAGAAGTGATGACAGTCTTGAGGACTTCGGCAGGAGCAAGAGCCTTTGCGATGAATTCCTCGGGTGACTCGCTCCACGGAATGATGTCGATCTTTTCGCCGTTGAGTTCGGAAACGATAGCGGAAATTCTTGAACGTCTCGTACCGATACAGGCTCCTACAGCGTCAACGTTGGGATCTTTCGACCATACAGCGATCTTTGTTCTTGAACCTGCTTCTCTCGAAACCGACTTTACCTCGACAGTTCCGTCATATATCTCAGGAACTTCTATCTCAAAGAGACGCTTTACAAGATCCTTGTGAGTTCTTGATATTTTTACAACAGGCTTCTTGTTCTTTCCTACGATCCCTGTGATGTAGACCTTGACGGACTGACCCTCCTTGAGAGTTTCTCCGGGTATCTGCTCGTTGCGGAAAAGGTAAAGTTCCGTGCCCTCGTAGTCGACTGTTACCGTGCCTCTGCCGGGCTCGACCTGTGATACCTTTGCCGTGATGCACTCGTGTTCCTTTGACTCAAAGCGGCTGAGCATCTGGTCGCGGCTTATCTCGCGGAGGTCGCCCTTTATGGACTGCTTTGCAGAGATAGCTGCCATTCTGCCAAGCTTGGAGATGTCGATCTCTTTGAGAATGGTGCTTCCGATGTAAGCGTTCGGGTCAATGGTTTTTGCAACGTCGATGTTGATCTCGTTCTCGTCGATAGGCTCATCTTCGATGACTTCCTGCTCGATGTACATTGCAAATTTCTTTGTAGCGGGGTCGATATCCACTCTTATCCTGTCCTCGCTGTGCGGATAAGCTCTCCTTGCAGCTTTCAGCATGGCGGACTTTACTTTTTCAACGAGAAGCCCGGTATCAACGCTGCTTTCTTCACCGAGCGATTCAAGAGCTCTGAAAAAGTCATTGTTCTTAGTCATTTCTGTTAATTCCTCCAGTATAGTATATTTTATTTGTTGTTATCATGTCAGAATTCCAGATAAAGCTTGACAAAAGCAATATCCGAAAGGGGAAAGCTCTTTTCAGCGCCTTCCTCAGTGGCGATGGTGACCTTATCCTTATCTGCACCGACAAGAACTGCAACGATCTCTTTTTCGCCGTCCACAGCTCTGAAGAATCTTATCTTCACGGTGTCGCCCTCGCAAACGTCAAAGTGTTCCTGCTTGACAAGGCTTCTTTCGAGACCTGCCGAGCCGACTTCGAGCATATAGCTTTGCGCGATGGGGTCTTCTGCGTCAAGGATCTGGTTGATAGGTTCGGTGGCCTTTTCGCAGTCGTCGATGGTAATACCCTCGTCGCAGTCGATAAAGACTCTCAGGAACCACATTGCGCCTTCCTTTTCGTAGCAGACGTCCCACAGGTAATAACCGAGCTCATCGGTGATCGGCTTTATCAAGTCGTATACCCTTTGCTCAGTGCTGCCGAATTTTTTGAATTTCATAGACAGTTTTTCCCTGTTTTACGGGGAATCTCCTTTCTGGATCATTTTAATAGCCATATCAAAACGAAAGACCGGAAAGGTTCCGGTCTTGAGCTTAACTATCATCATATTTATTATATCACGCTTTTTCGGAAAAATCAAGTGTTTTCGGAAATTTTTTCATCTTATCCGAAATTACTCAGAAAATGAAAACCTGCCGTATCGAAAATGATACGGCAGGCAGATCTTTTGAGCTTTCCGCAGTTGTTGTGCGGATACGGCTGAATTGTCGGATAAAGCGTCCGTGTTCAGCTTAAATTATTCGGAAAGGCTGTTGAAACGCTCGACTTCCTCAGTGATAACGCCTGTCCATGCGTCACGGAGTGCAGCCCATGAGTCAACTGCCTCGTTGCCCTCAAGGAGAGTATCTGTGAGGTTGTTCATAACGCCTCTTGTCTCATAGGTGTAATCGCCTGAGCCGTACATTCTGTCGCCCATTCCGTAGCCGAAGTCGAACATAGGTGTAACATTGCTGGGGTCGATGTAAGACTGGATAGCGTCATACTGCTCCTCTGTAACATATCCCGTAACAACGCCTGCAGCGGTCTTGTTTACGATGAGAGCCTTTTCCTTTGCGGCTTCCTTGTAGGAATCCTCTGTAGCTGCGAGTCTCTCGCACTTGATATAGGTTGCAACTGCCTTGCCCTTCTTTGAGTTCTTTACGAGCATTCTTGCGCCGTAGTTGCAGCACAGATAATAGTCGTCCGCGTCGGGAGACTTCGGGAAAGGAACTACCATGAGGTCAAGGTCAGGGTTCTTTGCGTTAGAAGCACTGAGAGCCCAGTCAGCCATTGCATAGAAAAGTGTGGACTGGTCGTCTGGGAAGTTGCCCAGCCATTCGTTTCTGTAAAGGTGCTTTGAGGCAATGTCCTGCATGAGAAGCTCAGCCTTTTCGATCTCGGGGTCGTCGATATTGTTGGAGAATACGCCGTTGTCGTAGTTGATAACTGTGTGGCCTGTTGACTGGATCATAGCCTGTCCGAACCAGCCGTTGATACCGTATCTGGTGTCACCGGAAGGAGCATTTGCAACAAAAGTCTCCATCATGTTCATGAATGCGTCCCAATCCCACTCGCCGTTCTCGTAGAGAGTGTAAGGATCTTCAAGACCTTCAGCCTGAACCATCTTTCTGCTGTATGTTACAAGGAGAGGATCGGAGATCGTGAACGGAACGACGTAGTGCTCGCCCTTGTACTCGAACATATCGATAACGTCCTCCATGTCGTCCCAGAGTCCGTCCTCGTTCATGCCCATGTCCTCGAAATAGGGGTCAAGCGGATCGTACTGATTCTTTGTAACACCGTTCGGGAGAGCGTCCCACTCATAGGGGAACATATCAACATCATCGCCTGCAAGGATCATTGAAGCAAGCTTGGAGAACTTGTCCTCGGAAGTCGTCTGAACGTAGTTGATCTTTCCGCCGTAAACGTCCTCAAAGAGCGAAAGGGCTACAGAACGGTCGTTTGAGCCGGAGGGATTGATGTCGTAGTAGCTGAGCCAAGTAAGGGTCATGTCCTCAGTGGTCTCAGCAGTCTCACCGCCGTTGAGGTCGCTGAGGTCGAGGTCAACTTCGTCCTCGCCCTTCCATTCCTCGGTAGGCGCCTGAGAGCTTTCGCTGCTCTTGTCGTCCTTTTTGCTGCATGATATTGTGCATGACAGGACAGCGGTAACGGCTGTCAGGGCAGCAAGCATTCTTTTTAAATTGTTCATTGCATAAAACTCCTTTCGGTTTGCCGTGGCTGCCGCCTGTCGCTTAGGACGCGGAGAGGGGGCGCAGCACATCGGTAGTTATCAACCTTATAATATGCTTATATTATACTATACAACGCGCGGTTGTGTCAAGATATTTTCATTAGGGCAGCGCAACTGATTTTTGCTTTTTTTATGCTTTCCCGATGTGTAACTTCTACCT
>ERZ1673741.429-NODE-429-length-46973-cov-5.423718_pt1 | contig 46973 bp, 48 predicted proteins | sample MGYA00580209_ERZ1673741 | MGnify/ENA primary metagenome ERZ1673741 (study PRJEB41218, sample SAMN15661754) | gut metagenome | host: Homo sapiens | place: Canada: London | collected 2015-08-20/2019-03-30 | study: EMG produced TPA metagenomics assembly of... | reverse complement strand
ACAATTCATCTGTTTTAGCTTCTACCATGACACGAATCAATGGTTCGGTACCACTTGGACGAACTAAGATACGTCCTTCATCACCTAAATCTTGTGCTACTGAATCCACTACTTCTTGTAACTCTTTACTTTCTAAACATGCATTTTTATCTTTAACTGTTACATTTTTCAACAATTGAGGATAAATAAATAATCCTTCACTCAATTCTTGTAATGATTTACCAGTAGCCTTCATGATTTCTAAAATCTTTAAAGCCGTCATTAAACCATCACCAGTCACTTCATGTTCTAAGAAAATAATGTGTCCACTTTGTTCTCCACCAATATAGTAATCATTTTTCTGCATTTCTTCAAATACATACTTATCACCAACTGCTGTTTGAATATAGTCAATCTTATTCGCATCTAAAGCCTTGTATAAACCTAAATTAGCCATAACTGTAGTAACAACCATATTCTTATTTAAACGATTAACAGATTTCATGTAGCGAGAACAAATGTATAGGATGTAATCTCCATCACACAATTCGCCATCCGAGTTAACCATGATCAAACGATCGGCATCCCCATCAAATGCCAAACCAATATCATAATCTCCTTCACGCATCATTCTTTGTAAAGCTTCAGGATGTGTGGATCCGCACTTATTGTTGATATTGATACCATTTGGTGAATTACTGATGGCCTCTACAGTAGCTCCTAATGAATCTAATGTTTCAACAGCTGTACTTGTGGCAGAACCATTTGCCAAGTCACAAAGAATCTTCATTCCTGATAAATCAACAGGAACACATTCTTTTAACCAACTCATATAGATTTCTAGTCCATCTTCCCATTCGAAATATTCTCCAATATGATCTCCTGTAACTAAATCTAAGTCTGTTAAACCATCCATATATTTTTCAACTTCAAGAAGTAATTCTTCTTCCATCTTTTCACCATTATGGTTAAAACATTTAATTCCATTATCATAATATGGATTGTGACTTGCACTCACCATAATTCCACAATCGAAACGTTCTTTACGAACTAAATAAGAAATTGCCGGAGTTGGACAAACACCAAGTAAATAAACTTGTGCACCCATACTTGTAGCACCTGCTGCAAGACCTAATTCAAACATGTCTCCACTCAGTCTTGTATCTTTACCAATCAAGATTTTCGCATGTTTTTCTTTTCCATAATACCACCCTAAATATTGTCCAATCTTAATAGACATATCTAAAGTTAAACCTTCATTTGCTCTTCCACGAACCCCATCTGTTCCAAAATACTTACCCATTACTCTGAATCCTCCTTATCTGATGTGTTTTTTGCTAGTTTTACACTCGCATGTACCGTATCCGGTGACAATGAAACATTTACTCGATTTCCTTTGGCATCATAAGCTGCTAAAGTCGCATTTGCCTCAAAATCTTGAATCTGACCCGTACAGTCAATCAACGCTTTGACAATACGAATTGAATTCAATTGATTTTGACTTGCCGTAATCTTAACTGTCATTGTATCTAGAATAGGCGTTTCAAAATCACTTACCTTTTGATTTGTACCTACCAACAATTCCGGTTGAATTGTAAATGTCTTCGTTATTTTTTTCGAAAGTGTAACATCAATCGTTGCAGGATCAACCACCGCTTCAATTTTCTCAGGTAAATTTTTTACCTTTAAATTAATAATATTCTCACCCTCAGAATATTTTTTCAAATCCGCAACAACTTGTACACTACCCTTTGAACGGAATACCTGAATACTTGTCGCATCTCCTGTTAAAGAAACATCCACAGTACTCGGTACACCTGCTACATCATATTGATCTGTATCTGCCAATACTTCTACAGTTACATTTCTTAGATCCACAGTAGTTCTTGTATCATTAAACAATTTTAAACTAATATCTTCATAATTGATCACAACACAAATCATAATGGATAAAACCAAAGAAATAATCACAGATCCTTTTTTATCAAACAATACACGATCTACTAACTTACTCACCTTTTGAAAGATCAGAGTCAATAAACCACGCAACTCATTAAACCATACGGAAGGGCCTTTTTTATTTGGAGATTCCATGTTGACTGCCCTCCTTTTTCTGTTCGATTAAATTCACAATTTCAATTGCTTTAACACGCTCATCCTTATTTATATCTTCTTCCTGCTTTTTTGCTCGCTTTGACATCGATTTAGCTTGATTCAACATAGGAACAAGAATCGAAGAAGGATTTTGATTTGAACTTTGTACTAACATATTTGTTAGGTAGCGCTGTAATCCTTCTGGTGGATATTGCGTTAATTGTCCATTAACCGCTACTGAAATATTCCCTGTTTCTTCACTAACTATAATTGTTATTGAATCTGTAATTTCACTGATTCCTACAGCCGCTCTATGCCTAGCTCCATACTTACTTGGTAAATCCTTTGTGGTTGGAGGAAAATAAGCAGCTGCACATGCTATTTTATTCCCCTGAATAATGACAGCACCATCATGCATTGGCGTTCCATACTGAAATATAGTTCCTAATAATTCAGTTGAAACCTCAGAATCCATCACAATCCCTGTACGAATAAAATCGGACAAACTCTGTGTTCTTTCAATAGAAATCAAAGCTCCCGTTTTTGATTTTGACATTTGTGAACAGGCTTCCACCAATTCATTGATCATTTGTTGAATTTGCGAAACGGAAACATCCACTGTTAAAATGGCCGTTGTTTTACCCACTTTTTCTAACATTCCACGAATTTCTGGTTGGAAAACAACTAAAATAACAACAACACCCCAGTTCAAAAACATTTCAATCAAATAGTTCAATGCGTTTAAGCCTAGCCATACAGCTAAAGCCTTGACTAAAACTATAATCAATACACCCTTCACAAGTTGAATTGTACGTGAATTATTACGAACAATTCTAAGTCCAGAATATATCAATCCCCATACTACTAAAATATCCAATAATAATCGAATTAGGAATGTAATATCAGATAAGGTATAACCCATCTAAAATACCCCCTTATTTTTTACATATTTTTTGAAATTAAATCACTTACAGAATCATACTCTACTTGCGCATGTGCTTTTACATCTTCATCTGCACAAGACATTACAGATCCATGAACACCAAACTCAATCAATGGAATATCATTATGTCCATCACCAATTGTATATACATCATCTTCATTAATATTGGCATACGCAATCAAGAAATCTAAACCCGTTGCTTTTGAAATACCTTTTGGCACAATATCAACGACAAAATTATTTGGGTATGCAACAACTTGTTCATAATACAAATCATTGATCTTGCTAGCAACTTCTAAAGCTGAATCTGTATCTTCCATAGATAAGACAATTTGTGCAAAATGGCTCATATCTAACAATTCTGCCTCTGTAACATCTGGTTTTAAATTTGGATAGCGATGATCTACAGCATCAGACTGTAAAACAATACGATGGCGATGAATACCATCATTTACAACATAACTAATTACGCTATCCAATTTTTTTATGTTGTGTAAAATATCTACGCAAACATCAAAATTTAAATAATTTGATAGTAAAACATTTCCATTCTCATCAAAAACCATACCACCATTATTTGTGATCAAGTAATCACATGGTAAATTAAATAATTTAATTTGCGCATCAATTGATTCTTTAGAACGACCCGTAACGATTACGAATTTATTCCCCTTATTTTTCCATTCTTCAATCGATTTTAAATCTTCTGGCATTACATCCTGTGCATAACGCAATGTACCATCATAATCTGTAGCTAAAAGCTTCATATTTAGTTCCTCAACTTTTCTATTTACTATGATTTTATCACATAATTTTAATAACAAGCAATATTACTATCCGTCCTTGACTCACAACCTGCAATATAGACTCCATTTTCAAGTCGAACTATGATTTGTCCACGGCCAAACATAGCTAATTCTTCTTCAATTTCGATTTCATGACCTCGTTTTTTTAATTCAGAAATTATATTCTCATCAAATCCAGGCTCTAAAATAAACTTCTTATTTTCTATCCACTGAAATCGTTTGGCATCCAAGGCCATCTGTGGATTTAAATGAAAATCAATCATGTTTGTGACAACTTGCATATGACCCTGAGGTTGCATATAACCTCCCATTACTCCAAATGGGCCTATTGGCTTATTATCTTTTGTCAAAAAACCAGGAATAATTGTATGATATGTCTTTTTATGTGGCATCAAATAATTCACATGAGTTGGATCTAAACTAAAGTCATACCCACGATTTTGTAAGGAAACTCCATCTACGACAATACCACTACCAAATCCCATATAATTCGACTGTATATAAGAAACCATATTACCATCTTTATCTGCCGTGCATAAATAAACTGTACCTGAGCCATGTGGTTTATCTTTACGAGGCGGTAAAGCTCTATATTCAATTTGTTTGGCTCTTTGTTTACCATAATCAACGCTTATCAAATCACGAACAGGCATTTCCATACATTTTGGATCTGTCACATATTCTTTGGCATCCGCAAAAGCCATTTTTAAAGCTTCCATCTGTGTATGAATACAATCTACATCTCTAGTTTTAAATTGAAAATTATTTAAAATATTCAAAGCCATTAAAGCCACAATTCCCTGTCCATTTGGAGGTAATTCCCAAACTTGATAGCCATGATAATTCACATGAATTGGATCGACCCATTCCACCTTGTGATCTTCTAAATCTTTCTTACGCAAAAATCCACCAAATTTTCTTGATTCCTCATCAATGCGACTTGCCAATTCTCCATAGTATAAAGCATCTGTATTTGTATCGGCAATCTTTTCAAGTGCATCTGCAAGTTTTGGCATACAAATCATCTGTCCTGGTTCTGGTGTTTTTCCATCAAAAGTAAAAGTTTCATACCAGCCCTTAAACTCTTCACTATTTGGAATCGCATTTAATGCTTTTTTCCACATACGAGCAATCTCTGCACTTACCGGATATCCATTTTTTGCATAATCAATAGCGGGCTCTAATAATTTTTTAAATGGTAAAGAACCAAATCTTTCGCTCAATGCTTTCCATCCTTTTACAGCTCCAGGAACCGTTACCGGTATCCATCCTCGTTTTGGGATTTCATCTATTTGATCGGCTGAAATCGCATAAGGAGAATGGCCTGAACTATTCATTCCATACATCTTATCTTTCATCCACACAATCGCAAAGCCATCCGATCCTAAACCATTTGAACAAGGTTCTACAACGGTTAAACAAGCAGCTGTTGCGATAGCTGCATCTACGGCATTTCCGCCTTGTAAAAGCATTCTTAAACCAGCTTGCGTAGCCAAATTATTTCCCGTGCAAACAACTCCATTTCGCGCAATCACATTCATTCTTTTGGATGCGAATGGATTTTTATAATAATCAATTTCCATATCTTTCTCACCGAGACCATTATACAAAAATTAGAGCAGACATTCCATCTGCTCTGATTTATTTATTCACTTTTTTTAACCGGATAACTTTTCTACCTTATCCAATTTTTGTATCATCCACATTATGATTTTATTCTATTCATTTTCCTTAAGCATTTTCTCAAGTATGACCATATATGAGTATCTTTAAGTTCCATGACTTAGATTGGATGATATTCTTAACATTTCAAGTACTCTATCCTTTTTGTGATTATTCACTCGATAAAAACCCTTTATCTAAATCCTATTTCCTTTTCCTGTTAAGTTCCATTGAATGTTTTTTCTAGAATTCTTCTAGCTTAACTTTTGGAGCCTTCTCTCCATAGCTTCAACTTTTTATAGTTAAAACATTCCGTTTCAACTCTATGTTATTGTCATCTTCTCACCGCTCTCTTTTTGTCTTAAGAGAAGTTTTCTCTGCTCTTACTTCTCTTTACACTTTCATTATATACAAGAAAAACAAAAAGAAAAGGCAAGTGGTAAAACTTGCCTTTTAGCTGGTAAAACCGGTTACTTCATCGATATTTTTCGTTTTTTTCCTCTCGAAACCGGAATTAAAACTTTGTTTATTAATTCAACTTCATCTTTGTACCAAGCCACAATATATTTGGAATTCACAATATACGATACGTGTACACGTAAAAAGCCAAACTCTTTAAAAATTTCTTCAAGTGCATTCATACTATCACGCTTATGAAAAACGCCTTTTTTCGTATAGAAATACACCATCTTTTCATTCTTTTCCAAATAATAAATATCTTCATACGCAAGATTCATACGAACCCCATCATAATTAAATTCATATACATGACTTTGAATACACTGTGAACGAATCATTTGATCATAAGCCGAAATATCAACCGCGATATTATCCTTTGATATATAAAACACACGACTTCTTTCATCATCACCACGCGTTTTAATGGGATTTTCGCACACATAAATCACAATCGCATTGGGATTATCATGTACAAATACACTTTCAATTCGACTCGTCTTAAACATTTCATCAAACACAAACAATTGATAGTCTTCTTCCTTCATTCGTTTCGCAAGATCACTCGCCTTTAAGTAATGACGAAAACACCAATCCTCATGCATAAACAATTTAGATAATTGAAAAACGATGTCCTTAGTTTCTTTTTCATATTCTAATATGGCTACTTTTATCATACTTATAATTATAAATAGTGATCTCGTTTTAATCAAATGTAAACCATTTCAAATTATTATTCTTTAAAGTCACGAATTAAAATCAAATCCTTAACAATTTCACGAGCACTAATCGTTAATATAATTTTTCCCTTTTCCTTAGTGGCCCCTCTAGGATCTCCACCAATCCCAATGGGCTTTCCTTGTTCAGTTACCCAATCTGTAGCTAGCCAAGATAAATGTGCTTTCATGGCCGTATTTTTAGGAATACCCTTTTCACTAGTTTCTAATTTAACTAAACTTTCATCAATCGCCATAACCATAGAAGTTTCCATTTCTCCACCATGAAAATCAAATGTATTCCCTTTAGAAATCGTTGCCTTTACATCTGGATGATCAAAGGCTCCTGAGTTCAATACAAATGGATACACTTTAAAATCACTTCTTACTTCTCTAGAAATTAAATTGGCAATCGGTGTATTGCCTCCATGACATACAAGAAAAGCCAGCTTTTTAAATCCATGATGCGCTAGACTTTCACATATGTCATACAACATATGATAGTAAGTCATAGGTTTAAAAGTAATGGATCCACAAAAGTCTTTATGTTCTGTACTCAATCCGACAGGAATAACTGGAAACAATACTAAATTTATGTCCTCGTTCTTTAACTCTTTTTCAATATAGTCACACATTGCACCAGCAATGAGTGTATCCGTACCAAGTGGTGCTTGATTTCCATGTTGTTCTAATGCGCCTAATGGAATCAAAACAATTGTGTTTTCTCGATCAACTTGTTCCATTTCTAAACGCGTTAATTCTTGATACTTACAAATCATACTTATTTTGCCTCGTAGATAAATTTAAAACTTGGACGAATGGCTGCCAATCTTTCCATCAAAAAATATCCAATGATGTAGTTAGCTGAGATTTTGATCAAGTTAAATGGAATTGTCGCAAGCGCAATAAATGAAGTTAAATCTTTAATACTTGGATTTACAGAACCTACCATTTGTACAACCGCATCAAGTGGCATACCCATGGCCTTTGCATATAATGGCAAAGTAATACATGCATTACAGAAACATGCGAATACGGTACGAATTAGAATTCCAACTACTAAAGAAACAATAACAGCTTTTCTTGTCTTATTCATCTTCTTGTACACAAACCATGTTGGTAAAATAAACAGGGCAATACCTAAAAGATTTGCGAGTTCACCTACATAAGCTGTATTTGTTCCTACTGTCACAACTTTTACAACTAATTTAATGACTTCAACCAAAGCAGCTGACACAGGCCCTAAACTAAATAGGGCAATAATACTTGGTACATCACTAAAATCAATCTTGTAGAACGGTGGCATCATTGGTAAAGAAAATTCCAGTGACATCAAAGCTCCTGCAAGACCTGCAAGCATCGCCGTTAATACAATTGTTTGAACATTCCATTTTTTCATCTTTTTACCTCCTTTTGATTCGGATAAGCTCTTCCAAAAGGAAAACCCCAAGAAAAATCTTCTCAGGGTCTAAAAAATACAAAAAATACTTTTGTGTCTTCTACCATCCAGACTATACTGTCGGTCTTGGAATTACACCAAGTCAGCCACTTGCGTGGGTCGCGGACTTTTACCGCCGGTAGGGAATTGCACCCTGCCCCGAAGAACTCATTGAATCTATGTTCGTGAATAAAATAGCACATAATCTTTCATTATGCAACTAATTTGTTCATTTTTTCACAATATCAAATTTATCTTGCGAAAAACAAGGACATACATTTTCACACGAAGCTATGACAGAACTAGCTAAATGACTACCTATCTTCATAGCCTCAAGCATACTCTTACCATAAGTTAGTCCAGCACTTGTCCCAGCACAAAATGCATCTCCTGCTCCTGTTGTATCCTTTACCTCGATTTGACGAGCCTGACAAAAGCCGCTTTCACCATTGTTTTTCACATATAAAGATCCCGCTTCACCAAGTGTTACAATCAAAGAGTTAAATTCGGATTGCTGCAGTTCATCAATCAATGTATGACTTAATTCTTCTGCTGATATCTCTTTAAAATCTCTTGAAAAAAGAATACTCGATTCTAATTGATTACAGATCAAACAATCAAATTGCTTCAAAAGATCTTTTCTTTCAATCGCAATATTCATATTGCTGACAACACCAAATAATTTTTTATTATGTTTTTGACATAAATAAACAACTTTTTCAACAATTTCCTCGTCCATATCTATTTCAGCCACCACAGAATCGCTATTTTCAATAATTGCGTCTCCATTTTCTTCTAAAATTGAATAGATTGGCATTAAATTCGGACGATGAGATATTGAACCCGCTAACTCTCCATTATGATCAAAAACAGCTAACCATGTACCCATACCGTTTTCGATAGATTTCATATAATCTGTATTCACATTTCGATTTTGCAATCTCTGTTTAACATCTTCTCCTAATGCCGTATTATCAACAATACTAACAAATGTTGAGTTTAAACCTAAATTTGCAATATCTTCTACAACATTTCGTGCTACACCACCATGAATATACTCAATATATCCTGCATTTCTCCCATCAGGAACATATATATCTTGTGGAAAACCTTTAATATCCACAAAAATCGCACCTACTACGACAATTCCATTCTTTTTTTGAATCACGTTATTTTTCACCTTTCATCTCAAATAAGATATCTCTTAATTGTGCTGCTCTTTCGAAATCTAAAGTACGAGCTGCCTCTTTCATTTCCTGCTCCAATTCTTTGATCATCTTTTCCTTTTGTTTTGCCGGCAACTTTTTCTTCTTCAAATACTTAGCTGCCATTTCCTTTGTTTCTTTAGAACGAACGACATCATGGATTGGTTTGATGATCGTCTTTGGAACAATACCATGTTTTTCATTATATTCCATCTGTATCGATCTACGTCTTGCGGTTTCATCCATGGCTTCCTGCATACTTTCTGTTATCTTATCTGCATACATAATAACTTTACCTTTGGCATTACGTGCTGCACGACCAATAATCTGAATTAAGGACCTTCGTGATCTTAAGAAACCTTCTTTATCCGCATCTAATATCGCAATCAAGCTAACTTCCGGAATATCCAAACCTTCTCTTAATAAGTTGATACCTACAAGTACATCATATTTACCTTGGCGTAAATCATGAATGATTTCGGTACGTTCAATCGTTGTAACTTCATGGTGTAGCCATGCTACCTTTAAATCCATATTCTTTAAATAGGAAGTTAAATCCTCTGCCATACGAACCGTCAATGTCGTGATCAATGTTCTTTCATGTCTTTCAATACGCTCCTTGATTTCATCTACCAAATCATCAATCTGCCCTTCAATAGGACGCACTTCGACTTCAGGATCTAATAATCCTGTTGGACGAATGATTTGTTCAACAATTTCTCCATGCGTTTGATCCAATTCGTAATCACCCGGTGTTGCAGATACAAAGATGGCATTTTTAATCAATCCTTCAAATTCATTAAAACGCAAAGGACGATTATCCAAAGCACTTGGAAGTCTAAATCCATAATCCACTAATACTTGTTTTCTTGCACGATCTCCATTATACATACCTCGAATTTGTGGTAAAGAAACATGGCTTTCATCTACTACAAGTAAAAAATCGTCTGGGAAATAATCAAATAGTGTATAAGGTCTTTCACCTGGTTTTCTACCATCAATATGCCTTGAATAGTTTTCAATGCCTGGACATACACCAAACTCCCTTAAGGCCTCTATATCATAGCGACATCGTTGTTCTAAACGTTCTTTTTCTAATGGTTTACCCTGCTCATCAAAGTAGGCTAATCTTTCATCCAATTCTTCTTGAATGGTATCCGCCGCATGATTGATGATATCCATACTTGTCGCATAGCCGTTAGCCGGATATATAATATATAACTGATAAGATTGATTGACATGTCCTGTCACTGGATCCACTTCACAGATTCTTTCCACTTCATCATCAAACATTTCAATTCGAATCAAGTAACGATCTGTATGTCCAGGTGTAATTTCAATGACATCACCACGCACTCTAAAAGTTCCTCTTAATGGATCCGTATCATTACGCTTATATTGTTGATGGACCAATGCCAACATCAATTCATTTCTTTCTATGATTTGTCCAGTTCGCAAAGTAAAAATCATATGACGATATTGTTCTGGATTGCTTGCACCATAAATAGAAGCAACACTTGCTACAATAATCGTATCTCTTCTTTCTAAGACACTATTTACAGCTGCCATTCTAAGCATATCCAATTCTTCATTGGTCTTTGTATTTTTATCAATATACGTATCCGTTTTTGGCAAATAAGCTTCCGGCTGATAATAATCAAAATAAGATACAAAATATTCCACGCGATTGTGTGGAAAGAATTCTTTAAATTCCGAATATAATTGTCCTGCCAAAGTTTTATTATGTGCAAACACCAAGGTTGGTCGATTGACTTGAGCAATCACATTTGAGATGGTAAATGTTTTTCCAGTTCCTGTAGCTCCTAACAATACTTGAAACTTTTTATCTTCTTTTAAACCAGAAACTAATTCTTTAATCGCTTCTGGCTGATCTCCACTCGGTTTATATTCAGACACTAATTCAAACTGATCTTTCATAGCTTCACATCCTTCTTCTTCATTATATACAAAAAGTAGGCTTATACCTACTTTTGAGCCTCTTCGATCGCTTTTTGTCTTTGTACATCATCACTAGGTGTTTCATTTATCTTCAACAATACTTTTTCCACCAAAAGATCCCAAGTTGTTTTGTCACAATCCCCTGTTGCTTCTAAGCCATGATCCTGTTGAAAATTTGCCAAGCCTTGAGAGCTCGTATTTGAAAAATATGTGTCTGTTCGATCTACACTATATCCTAAATATTGTAGATATATCTGAAGGGCTTTGGCATTATCATCCACACTATCTTTTTTAATAACATCCTTTTTCTTGAATTTGTAATAGGATGTTGTCTTAGCTTCACCAAGCTCGACTTCAATATCTGGTTTAAATCCTTTTTTATTAATACTTGTTCCATTTGGCGTATACCAATGTGCTATTGTATATTTAAAACTTGTTCCATCCGAGAATGGTACGGTCACTTGTTCTGTGCCTTTACCATAGGATGTTGTACCAACTGTAGTTACTTTATCCCCAAGATTATCTTTTAAAGCCCCAATCAACACTTCGGATGCACTTGCCGTATTTTCATTTTGTAAAACAACAATTTTATCCATCTTTACCTGATTGAATTCATCTTTTGTCTTTTGTTTGGTCACTTTTCCGTTCTTATCTTTTTCTGTAAATACAACTGACTTTTTTGGAATCAAAGAACTTGAAATTTCTAATGCAGCATTTAAATAGCCACCACCATTATTACGTAGATCCAATACTAATTTCTTGATACCTGCATCTTGTAGACGAGTCAATGCTTTTGAGAAATCTTTTCCACTATTTTCTGAGAAACTCGATAAAATAATTTCTCCATATCCTTCATATATATTGCATACAACTGTTGAATCAAAAGTACCAGGAATTAAATTTGTAGTATATTCTTTTCCATCACGAAGATATTTTGTCTTTACGCTCTTACCTTCATGCGCCTTAATATATTTAATGATTGTATCCGAATCATTTTCACCACATTTTAAATCATCTAATGAAATAATTTCATCATTGGGTTTTAAGCCCTTTTTATCTGCCGTTGAATTAATATATACATTGGATACTACAAAATTTTTATTCTCATTTAAATAAAAGGAAATTCCCAATCCAACATTGCTTCCTTCAAGACTGCTTGAGAAGGCTTTGGCCTGTTCCAAATTAAAATAGTTTGTATGAATATCCTTATCCAATGTAGTCATTCCTGTAATGGCTTGTTCCATTAATTTGGAATCTAAATTTTTCACTTTATTTGAATAATACCAATCCGAATTCAAAATAGAATAGATCGTATCAAATTTTTCGCGTTCTTTACTATCGGCTGATGTTGTTTTATTTAAAACAACAGGTACACTAACACCAGCACCAAAACATACGACACATAATAATATGATTAATAATTTCTGACTCTTTTTACTCATAAACTCATCCTACTCTAAAACAAAATGGGACGAATCATTCGCCCCAATAATTCTATACAAAAAGTATACGAAACAATTTTTTATTCTGCAATGGTTTTTATCGTTTCATTTTTAAATATTTTCTTGCCGCAAGCAAAGAGGCAAAGCCACCAATCAAAACACCTGCAAGAATGATAGAGAATCCTACTTGAAAACGGATTGTGTTTGGTTTAAACATGGCAAACATCGGTGTAAATAATTGTCCACCTAGACTTGTATATAGCTTTTCATATCCAAAATGAACAATTAAATACGGAATTACAGCTCCAAGTAATCCAATTAAGATTCCTTCTACAATAAACGGATTACTAATAAAGCCATTTGTAGCACCTACAGTTCGCATGATCATGATTTCATCTTGCCTTGAATCAATTGTTGTGCGAATCGTATTATAGATCAAATATAAGGATAATATGACCAACAATGCAACAAGGCCCAAACCAATTTTTTGAATCATATTCAACATTTCAACTAAAGAAGTGACACTATCTCCACCAAAAGCTGTACTCGCTACACCATCGATTTTCTTGATTTGTGCACTTGTTTTACGAATGTTAGAAGCATCCTTTAGATAAACAAAGAACGCATTTGACAAAGGATTCGAATCTCCTCTATATGCTTTAAAAGCCGAACCTTTTTCTTTGATCATCAATTCCAATTCATTGTCTCTGGATGAAAATTCAACTTTATCCACATTTTTTAATTTGGAGATTTTATCATTTATATCTTGAATAGAAGCTTCATCCTTTATATCCTCATTTAATATGACATGAATGCTTAAATCTTTTTGTACATCATTCGAAAAATAATTCACATGAAGTCCTATAATTAGAACAGCTCCAATTAAAAGTAGCGTAATACCGATTGCACTAATGGCGGAAAAACATAACATGATATGTCTTTTCATTCCTAAAAAAGCATATTTAAGTTCATATAAAAAAGTTCTTAAACCTTTCATAGACTCTTATACCCACCTCTATTCGAATCGTGGATCACATATCCTTTATCGAGCATGATCGTACGTTTTTTAAATCGGTCTACCAATACTTTATCATGTGTAACCATCATAACCGTAGTATCTAGTTTTTTATTAATTTTTTCAAGCAATGTAATAATTTCTAAACTTTTTTCTGGATCTAGATTTCCTGTCGGTTCATCCGCAATCAAAACCATTGGCTTATTTGCGATGGCACGCCCAATTGTGACACGCTGTTGTTGTCCACCAGATAATTCATCTGGATAGCTTCTGGCTTTTTCTTTCAAGTCTACAAGATCTAAGACTTCCATGACACGTTTTCGAATTTGTTTACGTGGCATACCCACAACTTCTAGAGCAAACGCAATATTTTCATAAACAGTTAGCTTAGGTAATAAACGATAATCTTGGAAAACACACCCAACATTACGTCTGTAGTATGGAACTTTTCTATGTTTCAATGCACCTACATTGACTCCGCCTACAATAACAGTCCCTTCATCTGGAACAATTTCGCCATTTAACACTTTGATCAATGTTGACTTTCCTGAACCAGTAGCTCCAATCACATATACAAATTCACCTTTATCAATATGTAAATTTACATGATTTAAAGCATGTACCCCATTGGGATATGCTTTTGAAACATCTTTCAAATCAATCATAATGTTCCTCCTAACTAAAGAACTTTTCTGGTCTTTCTCGACATGGTGCTGCACTTCCTGCTTCACAAGTACTTCCTCCAGACCATCCTGTTCCCCACGCAAAATCAGCTCCGGCACTAAAGCGAGCTACCGCATCACTAACAGACATCGATCCTAGATTATAAACTTCAATATGTGTATGTGCTCCACTTGAATTTCCTGAATTTCCAGATAATGCGATTGTTTGTCCTTGTGAAACACTCTGTCCTGCACTTACATAAATGCTTTGCGATAAATGGAAGAAACTTACGGCATATAATGTGCCATTCACATTACATAACATTTGAATTGTATTTCCTCCACCGGCAGGATAACCTGCCCAGTTACCTAAATAACCACTATTACTTCCTACTGGAGCTGCGGAATATAAAATAACACCACTTGCTGGAGCTACAACAGCCGTTCCTACAGGAGCTGCCCAATCTAGACCTAAATGAAGCCCACCACTAGCATAAGCCCATGTACCAGCACTTTTACTTCCTCCTTGTACGGGTTGTATAAAGCCTGAAACCGATTCAATGGTACCAGAGAAGCTTGTTGAAATCACAAAATCACGAATCGAACTCATATCTACTTGTGCAGATCTTTTTTCCGCTTCTAACTGAGCGATTTGTTTCTGATATTCTTCAACTAGCTTGTTATAAGATTCCTCTAATTCACTTGCTTGTTTCTTTTGGTTTTCCAATTCTGCCTTTTGACTTTTTGCGTCTGCATCTAAACGCTTTTGTTCATCTTGCTGCAAAACAAGTTCTTTCTTTAATTTATTTAACTTTTTAATTTGCGACTGATCATCTTCAGTAATTCTTTCGACACCTGAAATACGACGAAGCATATCACTCAAACTATCCGATCCCATAATCAAATCAATAATCATATTTGTACCAATCGTTGTTTGTTCGTTTTTCATTCGCGTTTCAATTTGTTCATTCCAAACTTCGATTTCAGTTTCCTTGGCCTTGATTTTCGTTTCAAGCTCTTCAATATTCTTTTCAATCATCTCAATCGATTTTTCTTTTTCACTAATTTGTGTTTGTAGATTTGTAACCAATTCTTTTTGTTCCTTAGCTAGCTTCTCCATTTTTGAAGTATCACTCTGCAAAGAAGCTATGCTTGAATTATAAGAATTAATACTATCTTGAAGATTTTGTTTACGATTCTTTTGATATTCCTGAAATCCTTGACAAGCTTTTACTCCCGATTGAGAAGTTTGCGCTTGGCTACACTTGGCATACCAAGTTTCTGTATCCGAATAGTCTTCGGCTGAAACAGGCATAATCAATGAGCAGGCCATAGCTAAGCTTAAAAAACCTGCACCAGCTCTATATTTTATCATCGTGTCCACCTCAAATATTTTCTAACTGCCAAATAACTTCCTAGCATTCCTACAACCATTCCAATCAAAAGAATGCCACCAGAAGTCCAAAGTACGAATGGATATGGTTTTAACATTGTCATCATATTGCTAAAAAACATACCATTCAATACATGGTATAAACCTGCATATCCAAATATACAAATCAAAACAGGGCCTAAAGCACCCCAAAATCCAATAAAAATTCCTTCTAATACAAATGGAAAAGAGATGTACCAATTATAAGCACCAACTGTTCGCATGATCGCAATCTCATCTTTACGTACTAAAATCGTCATTTTAATCGTATTTCGAATCAAGAATACGGCAATCAACACCATAAGTCCTACAAAGACACTTCCCCATACACGGATATTCTTAAACAATTGAATCATCGTATTGATTGCACTACCTCCATAGGTAGCCTTAACAACACCATCCATCTTAGAAATTTTTTTTGTCACCTTTGAAATTTTCGTATTATCTTTTAATTCCACATTTAAAACATCATATAAAGGATTTTTATCCTTCCCTTTATATTGTTTAAACATAGGACCGTTTTCTTTGATCAACGCATCCAGTTCATCATCTTTACTTGAATATGTAACTTTCTTTACAGAAGACGTAGAAGCAATCGAATCCGATAATTCACTAATTTCTTCATCTTTTAGTGTTGGATTTAAAGAAACTTGAATCATAAATTCATTTTCAATTTGATTGGTAAATCCTCCGACATTCACGTAAATCACAAATATAAACAAGGCCATCAATAAAGCAATGCCAATCGATACAATGGAAGAAAAAGTCATTGAGAAATGACGATGCATATCTTTATTGGCATTACGCACTAGTCTTGGTAAACTCTTAAAAAACAGTAACATTTTATCACCTACATTACTAATTATAACACAGCTATCAAATTGACCTACAAATCACAAAATTTCACATACACCTTAATTCTAATCTTTCCATGTGAAAATAACATTAAAACCAAAAAAAAAGATCGAATTTCTCGATCTCTTATAAACTTTGACCTACCGCATCTGCTTTTTTAATAGCCGCAATAAACTCTTCTTTTGTGAATGGGAAAGGTGCATTTTTCCACTCATTTGTTTTTGTAGCTGCTTGGGTCAAAGCTTCTAAATGGCTTTCATTCAAATCCATATCCGCTAAAGTCACTGGTAAGCCGATTGATTTATTGAATTTTGCCATTTTCATTAAGTTTTCTTCGTCTTTGGCATATGCATACAATACTAATACACCAAAAGATACTACTTCACCATGTAAATGGTGTCCGTTACGTGCAATTGAGCAGCTTCCATTATAGAAGGCATGTGCAATGCTTGAATTATAATAATATTCTGGTTGGTTTGTTAAGTTTGAAACGTATCCAGTAGATACAACAATATCCAAGGCGATGGCTTCGATTGCAGCCGAATTTGTATCATTTTTACAATCTTCCATACCTTGTTTACCATATTTCAATAATGGTTCTGTACATGTTTTAGCTAATGCCAAACCCATTGTAGCTGTATGATCTAAAGTCTTTCCTTGCGTTGCGAATTCAACTTCACATTGTTTAGACAAGGCATCCCCAATTCCTGCCCAGAAATATTCGCTTGGTGCTTTTGCGATAACATCTGGATTGATAAAGATATGTGCTGGACAATGAGGGTATGAATAGTGATCCAACGCTCCATTATCATCATAGACTACGGCAATAGCTGTAGCGGCCGAACAGTTTGAACAGATTGTTGGAAATGAGAAGACCATTTTATCATCCATTTCAATGGATGCAGTTTTACAAGTATCGATAGCTTTTCCTCCACCAATCGCAAAGATAACATCGGCGTCTTGTACGTTTGGATTTGAAGTCAATTTATGAACGTTTGTCATTGTGCTATCAACACCATATACAATTGAATCTGTAATAATAATATCAGTCTCTTTAATGGCTTCACGAATTCTTGGCTCAGCAGCTGCCAAAGCTCTTTTACCACCAATCAATACAACCTTTTTAACATTGTATTTTTCACATACACTTGGGATTTCGTTGTAACAACTTTCTCCGACTGAATAATTAGACATTTCAATTGTTTTCATAAACTTCTACTCCTTCTTTTACTTCAACATTTTCTGTATGATAATTCTTGTATACACCGACCGTTAAGAATGGAACGATGATGATTGCGATAGCTAAATATCCACAATAACCATATCCATATTTAATAATATTTGTTAATCCAGCCATTGAAATCGTCATAGATACTACAATAATAAATGCAGATACAATGATTCTTTTCTTTACTGGATTTTCTACATTCTTTAAAACACGAATATTTTCAAAGCGAGCCACAAATCCGAATGTTGTTGTTACTGCTGTAGAAATTAAGCAAAGTAATAAACAAATACCATATACAACAACCATCCAGTTGGCATTCATCGCATTTAAACTTGTCAATGTAGGTAGAGTTGTTTCTCCATAAACATCCTTCCAAGAAATTAACATCAATACACTTAATACTAATGCGACAGCATTCATCACAAATGAGATCCACATTGCTTTTGAACAAGATTTACGATCTGGTAAGATAGCTCCACAAGCAACAATCGTTGGTAATGTCACACATTGAAAGCCTGCATATGTAAATGCATTTAAGATAGCTTTAGGCATATTCATAAAACCATTTACAGTAAAGTCATTTGCTAAAATAGCTCCAATATTTTGACCTTTCATGATTCCCATACCATAAATAACAATAGCTGTTACCAAAATAGCCATACCCATATATGTACTTGCCATTCTTACAACACTTGCGCCAAAAATGGTTAAGCAAAGAACAACGATTCCAACCGCAACGACACAAGCATAATAATTAAATCCAAAGTATTGTTGTAATGCACTTGCAGCTCCACTAATAGCTGCTGCAACAGCCATCAAAACCATGATATTAAAGAAGATCTCAAATAAGATTTCCAACTTATCAAATGGATGATATAAGTTTTCAAACAATTCCTTTGCGCTTGTCAAATTTCTCTGGTTATACATCACCATGGCTTCTCGCATTGTCAATATCAATAGCAACATAGCTATTATGGCACTCACAATACCAGTCCATCCTAAACCTACATAATATGTATTTGCCTGATTTCCTGTGGCAAATCCACCTCCAGCATGTGCTGAGAATAATACGGCGCCTACTGAAAATATCGCCATCTTTCCAACTTTTTGTGCTTTCATACTTTTCCTCCTATAGCGTGCACAACAAGCTAACAAAAAAACCAATCGTTTCTTGCTGCCTGTTAGACAGAAGAGACGAAAGGTTAGAATTACAATACTTCCGCGGTACCACTCTTCTTCATTCATTTAAGAATGCACTCATTTCAGATGCTATCACATCCTGCTTCATTAACGTTAAGCCTACGTTCAAGTCTTATCAACCTGACCACTCCATGGTAAGTTCAAAGTTCCATCTCTCATGTCTTGCACCAACCGACAACTCTCTAACAAAGACTTTCCTTTTACTACTCCATTTCCTTGTGTTTTGTGCGTTTATAATATCACCACATTTTCATTTATGCAAGCATTTTCTTACATTTATTTTCAGAAAACGCTGTAATCAGAAGAAAAAAGGCCCCAAACAAGGAGCCAATTTTATATATTCAATCCTAAAATTCTTTTTTCTTTCTCAAATTCAGAAAAAACATGTTTATGCACTTTTTGAACAAACTCTATTTCTTCTTGGGAACGCTCAGAAAATCCAAGGCTTTCACTAAAATCATCAAAACTTATAAAGTTTTCAGACTGATCAAGAATCTCTTTTTCTGTGATTTTTAATGCATTATTTATTTCTTCTTTTCGTTGAGAATACGCATAACCACTATTACTTAACTCATGAAGAATACTTGCCATAACTGTAACAAAGCCATACCGTTCGATACAACTATCTAATATATCTGCACCAATAATTTTTCTTAAATCCATGAACAAAATGGAATAAAGATTATTATTATGAACTGCATATACATTATAAGTCTTATGATATTTCACATCCGATTCAATAATGTAATGCCGATTTTCATCCATTTCAAGTTCCTCTTTCAAAGAACGAATACACACAATAGACTCAATGGATGAAGAACAAGGTTCTAAAGAAATTAAAAAATCAATCTCATTTTCAATAGAAGAACGTAATTTACTCTTATCAACTGAATCATAAGAATGGCTTTCATCCACAATGCAATCCAATAATCCTTCTTTTTTTATTTTAAGTAAGGTATCTTTAAATTTCATACTATCCTCATCACAAAATAACAGTCGTACCAACAGGAATCAAACTTAATAACTTATCTAAGCTCTTTTGTGATATACGAATGCAACCAGAAGTAAACGTATCATTCGAGCTGATTGAAGATGCATTTTTATAATCCGTTACACTTGCCTCATACATATCACTATGAATAAAATAATCCTCAAATACCACAATATATCCAAAGAATTTAACTGCATCATATCCAGGACGATATCCGCTTACATATTCTGAATCAGACACTTTTTCTACTTGAAATACGCCATAAGGAGTAGGCGATTTTTCGCCACCAAACAAACAAGACATAGAGTCAACCTTCTCGAACATTGTATATTCACTTGAATCAAAATCAGAACGAATAGAGTAATACTCATTCAATTTAGAATTCGATACTTTAGAATATACTTCTAAACAAGAATCCGTTCGATTTAGTTTAAGTAAATACTGATCATTACTTAAACTATTTGTCTTAAAGATAAATAATTTAGATTTCTCCATTTCTTTTAGCCTCTCTAATCTTTTCTTTAATCTTTTTTATCATAACTCCCTTGTCTTTTATTGGATTTTGCTTGCTATTCAGTTCTATACCACTATCTTCAGTCAGTTCTATACCACTAGCTTCAGCCATCCATATTAACAATTCCGGGCAACTTATACCACGACCTTTATTTAAATTATCCCCATCTTTACCAGTTTCATTAAAATTATTATTAGGAGTCACATTTGTTGATTTCATTTTTCCTTTATAACAAAAAGTTTTTTTACCATTACTCAAAATCTGATGTTTTTCTACAAATTCTTTATATAAATACCAACTAATTAAAAGATGCCACTTTTGATTAGGTTCAACGCATTCTCTTCCTTTTCCTGGTACTATTGGTAATCTATATAAATCTATATGTTTTAATACCGTAGAATTTAAAATATCTTTATAGCTTAAATGCAATAGATAATCAGCAAATGCACTATCATCATCTTTTATAACATCCTGATAACTTTGAATTGAATCAGCTAACTTCATATAATCTTGGTTTTCAATACTATAGAACCGTATATATTGATCTGACAAAGGATAATGCATTTCTTTTTTATTAAAAAATTTAATTACATCCAAGTCATTAATATAAGTTTTATCTTCCATTTTATTCTGCTCCTTCACTATATTTACCACTGTACTCTTCATTTATTTTTACAAAATCAATAAATTCATTAGCTAATCTTTCAGCATAACTTTTTAAATATTCGTTCCCATCTTCAACTATATAATTACCTTTATCGTTCTTTTGAAATTTAATGTTCTCAATATTAGGGTTATAGCAATAATTATTCATTCCAAAATGCGTTTCTGTAACTGAAATAATATTTTTCAATTGACCTTTTTCTGAATCCGGTGTATGCGGATAACAAATCCCTTTTCTATTCACATAGTTACCTATACATCTATCAAATTGTGGTCTTCCCAATATACAATTTATTCTATTTTCTTCATCAATAAAAAAACGCATAAAATTTAATTCATAAGTGATTCCATTTTTTCTTAATGCTATATATTTATACAAAAATACATTTTTAAAATCATATTCAACATCAGAACATTTTAGAGTTCCATAATTGCTTCCAAATACATACCATTTATCATCCTTCAAATTTAGTGTATTATAAAATTCTTCTTTTTTACATATTTTATAAGAATTACAAATCATTTTTATATTTTCTTCTAATAGTTTCAGTGTTGATTTTCTTAATTCACTAATTATTACATTTGCTTTATTCAATGCATCTTCATTCTGAGGAACTAAATGAACATTCTGTGTATCATCATCATAAACTGTGATTGGATTCTTATCTATTAAACAATTATCTGGTCCTAATACACATCCAATTCCATATTGTTTATGCAATGGACTATCGTGAATAATTCCGTCTTTTATTACTTTATTATTCATTCTTTATCTCCTGTTTCCACTCTTCATCATCATGACTACCCATGACACTACAAAGGCTGCTATGCCTATACATGATATTTCTAATGCTGCCTGTATTTTATTGGTTCCTCCACCTACTAAATCAACAATGGTTAATACAGAAGCAACAATTGAAATCAATCCAAATACGGCAATAAATGTTGCTATATAATTTTGTATTTCATTAGATTTTCGATCTAATTCATCTTTAATTAATTCAATCTTTTGTTCAATTTCTTCTAAAGCTTCATTTACACCATTTACTACAATTAAATTTCGATATGTTTCACAAACATTATTCCACCTAGAAACTTGTGAAGGAGCTAGTGTTCCTGAAGCTCTAAATTTCAATGCTTCTTGTTTTAAATTTGATACATTTTTAAAATAATGTTTATGCTTAGAATCACTCAACGTATTCTGCATCTTTTCATTTAGTAATATACAAGTATTTTTTTGATGAAGCACTAACATTGTTAACAATAAATCATCTTTTGCTTCTTCGATAATATTTCCTTCATTTTCCACAGCATATACATACGATATAGATTGTGAAGAAATACAAGCACACCACCTATACGTCTTCTTTTCTACATCTCTAGCACCGTAAGTATAGGCAATATCTTTTTCTGAACTATCTTCAAAATCTTCTGATAAATCAATGATTTTATGTTCATTAAAAGCAACTTGTTCAGCCGTTTTTAAATTTTTGAATCTTCTAGTAACCAATCCAATATTAAATAAATACGTTTCCTTAATTGCCAAATCATCCGATCCTACGTATAATTCAAATACTTTTCCGTACTCTTTTGCTTGAATATTTTTAATAGACGCAATAACTTCTTTTCTTAAATCATCCCTTTTATCATCTACGTACCCTGGATTTATAAAATGATACACATCTCTCCATTGATTGTTTTCATATGTAATTAATAAATCTAAAAAAGCAATTTGATTATCAAATACAATCAGCTGTACTTCCTCAATAGGAAGAATCATTCCATTTTCAAAATGAATATCTGGAAACTTTTTATTTAAAATATATCTTCGAACAAATCCATTTTCCTTTTTACACTTTTGTACCAATAAATCTGCAAAATTAATCGAATCAAAATCCACACTTTGCGCTTCTTCTATTTCTAAAGATTTTAAATCTAAATGTATATCGTACTTCAAAGGAAATATAATATATGTCCCTCTTTTTGCCTGGCCATAGATTTCCCTGTTCAACTTAAACTCAAGCATTCCCTCACTCCTTTGTCTCTAGTATACACCGCCAAAATATTTAATAAAAACGTTTTCTTATCTTGCTATCTTGAACTATATTCTTGCCTAACTGCATGAATATATTCTTGATGGATCTCATCGTTTATTTTGGCAACATAACGGTTGATTACACCCTTTGTTTTTTCTTCGAACTTTTGCTTTTCTTCATAATACAATTTTTCATCATCAGACATATAAAAATCTTCGTCAAGCAATTCATGAACTTCTTTTTCTGTATATAGATTTTTCTCATCCATGGACCTTTGTACTCTTTCTTCCAAAGCCTTTACCTTATATTCGCGGTCCTCTGGATATAATCCCCAGAAAAATATCTCGGAAAGAATATGTGCTGCGCAAACTTCTTTTCCAAACTGTTCAATAGAATTTTTAGCAATTGTATAATTTGCCATTTCATTCATCGAAATATGATTATATGCATAGTATTGTAATCTAGCCTCTCCTTCATCATCGAACATATGGAAATCTTTATCTAAAATTGGAAACACATCGTCATCATCTACCGCAATGCTTACAAAACTCTTTTTCTTTTTATTTTCAAAGTCATCTTCATCTGAATTATAAAAAATAAATATTGTACATGGATTTGTATCCATATTCGGTTTGCATTCTGCAAATAAATGGACATTATCTTCAATCACCTTTTTTAGATTTGGTAGTGCCTCATATTTTTCTAAAAACGTATTTTCATAATTACTAGCACTAAATGAAAAATCCATCAATAAAAAGGCATCGATAACACGATTCACATCTACTTTTGACATTAATTCTTTTACATTCATTCTTTTGCCTCTTTATCTAAATTTTTATTCTCCACACATCCACAAATGATAGATTGTAAAAATCTTTTATTTCCTGAATTATGAATAAAAGGCTCTATAACATTCTTGTAATTGTTTGGGTAAAGATCATCTCGAATCCAAAATACATTTTTCTGTTTGAACAAATGATATCCTTTTATAGGATTGTCAAAATTAAAACCATTTTCATGATTTCCAATATCACACTTAAATGTCTTTTTAAAGCAACTCATGAATTCATCTTCAGCCATATAATCCGACCTTTCTTTTATCTGAAAATCATAGGTAAACACAAATGGTTCATCTTGTTCAAAAAACAATATAATTTGTATGCAATTACGAAATCCATCACTTGCCTGTACATACTCTATTTCCCATACTGCGGCCTCTTTAATTTTATGAATGACATCACCACTAAAATTCTTTATATCTAAATTCTTTTCAACATAAGGCTCACAATATACATGTATCTTTTCATCAAGACGAATACAGGTCTTTTCATCCTCATTGATCTTGCAACCATAAATATCTTGATACGATTGTTTCAACGCTATTTTCCATCGATTGAATATCGATATTATATATTCCACATCTTCTTTAGGTTTTTCATTTTTCATTCTTTCATATCTAGAACGAAAATCATTATAAACTGCTTTTGGCATGAAACAATGAAGACCTGGCTCTTGATAGCATTTCCATCCCTTAGGGATTAATCGCCAATTAAAATAAAATAAATCTCCCTGATCTATCTTTTTCTGATTGGTCATAGATTCGAAAAAAGGAATCACTCTTTCAAAACGACCATCTCTTAATTCACTGATATTTAAATAGTATACTTTTCCTTCTGAAGTCCAAAAAGTTATACATGGTTCATCTTTTACAAAACCAGAAAAAGAAACAAAGTATTCGTAATAAATCACTTTATCCCAAAAATTAGAAGGTAAATTCTTATATTCAATGAAGTTGATCAATTATTTTTCCTCCTTGTATTTTGTTTTAAATACATTTGATATAATTCCAAACCTTTTACACCTGCTAAATCACTACAAATATCAATTCTTTCTTGAATAATCGGTAATATAATATGAGCTTTGGCATCTGCTACTTGTAAAAGCATCAATTTTTGAAATTCTTCAAACGAAGCTATCTTCATGTGTCTATTAACATGTTTTAATTTTCTACTCACACGATCATCATGATATTCGACATAGTAAAGTAATCGTTTTGCATCCGTTGCATTTATACAACTTAATTTAGGAATGATAATATCTCTCACGATTTCCATACTTCTTTTAGGATGTCCGTAATAATGCATACTTGTATCATTTGGTTTTGTTGGTTTACATTGACAATCCGGTTTTCCAATATCATGAAATAAAGCAGCCAGATAAAGCATATCATCCTCTAAATTTCTAGGAAGATTTGCAACAACATGTAAAGAATGCACCCATAAATCATACTGATGCGCATGATTCTTCTGATCAAAACCAACCATAATTTTGAGTGTAGGAATCAATTCAATAATCTCTTCTCTATATTTATCAATATCTTCGGCATTCTTTGCCGTCTTCAATAGTTTAATCAATTCATTCCATTTCATAGTTTTCATCCAATCTAAATAAATCTTCAATACTGTGAGCATTTAAAACCTTTAATTTATTGTTTTTAATCCTTTCAAGATATTGTTTCAAATACTTTTCGTTCTCCATCATATACATTCTAGAACTTTCCAATACATTCATAGTATCCTCACGTTGCCAAGGTGCATCGCTGATCAAATAATCACGTAATAGTTGATAGGATTCCTTATACATCTCTGATTTCCTCATATTATTAAAGTTTTGAGACTTTAAAAACAAAGGATTTAAGTATTTGATTTTCCATAATCCATCTATATCCAAATAACAAGTTCTGAGATAACTTGCTTGAATTTCATATCCAAACAAGTTTTGATATTCCTCTTGAGACATCAAAACCATATAATAATTTTCATCATACGTATATCGAACAATGTCGCCTCTATTAAATCGATTTGGTATATGGAAAAAGCCATATTCAAACCTTGTTTTATTTTGGAAATAATCCCCTTCCCGAAAACAATCATTCATTATTCCATGATCAAAAATTTCTTTACCAACAACACAATTTCCTTTCACTTCTTGTTCAGTAGTTATAGATGGTGACCAATACATACGACTATATGTATCTTTCATGCAATATTTTGCTATACTCAAAATTTCCCCTCTTTCATAGCGATATTGATCAACAAAATTATTCGCATCCGTATATTTTAAAAACATAGAAAGAATTTCATGCCGATCATCCTTTACTACAAAAACAAAGCCATCTTTACTATTTTCAAAATTCTCTAGTTTTAAACGCATAAACTTTAAACGTTCTTCAATTTGTTTCTTTAACGATTCATCTGCCTTTCTTTGTAATTGATGAAGCATACATATTTTATCTTCTTCACTGATGTGTTCATCATTATAAAGAATTGTAGCTTGTTGAAAAGGCGTTAAGTCTTTTAATATTTCTTCATATGCGATATTATTCATTTTTCCACTTCCATAAATTCTAATATTCGATTTAAACTCACAGGAAAATAATCATTCCCATCCATTCCAACATCATAACGTTTAATACCTTGTTCCTTCATTTGAATGTTGTATTCAAAACGATTATGCTGATGTCCATGTAAATGAATCGAACCATGTCTTGATTTAGGCCATTCCAACATTGGATAATGCATCAATGAAATACTTGTTGAACAATATCCTTTTAACTCTAAAAAGTCATAAATACCTTCAAACAAGCTTTCATCATATTTTTTATCATGATTTCCACAAATTAAAATCTTATGTCCATTTAATTTAGATATCAATTCATTGGCCTCATCCAATGAAACACGATGGGTTACATCTCCTAAAAGATAAACTGTATCATTTTTATGCACCATATTATTAAAATTACGAATCAAAACTTTATTCATTTCTTCGACATTTTTAAAAGGCCGATTGCACATATGAATAATAGCTTCATGGCCTAAATGCATATCACTTGTAAAATAAATCATATCTATTTCCTCATCCATCGTTTTTCAACATTATATATCCGATAATCATAAATCTTCCAAGTTTCATTCGCTTTTTTTGAAGTATTACTATCTTTAAGCACCGGTGTTTTCTTGTAGCTTCTTGACATAAAACTCCTCCATTGTATCTAAGCATAAACATGCAAGATTTTGTCCAAAAACGCAGCCTCCATCTATACAAATATGGTGATTTTTCTTTAAGATTTTTCCATCTGCAGTTGGAACATGTCCTGTTATTAAATAAACGTCTTTAAATACATTGTTGGTATAATCTGTTTTTTCAAATAACATATTCATCAAATATTTTTCTATATCATTTAGATATTCAGGTTTCATATTTGCATGCACTAAAACGAAGCGTTCCTGATTTACTTCTAGACTTTTATATATCTCAAACTCCATTAAATACTCTTGTAAGTCTAGTAACTCCTCTTTTGACAAATGATTTAATTGTTCAAAAGTAGGGGCGCCTCCATTTTCTGTAATCCAAGAAGTTAACTTTTGAATAATATTAGAATCATTAATTGTAGAAATATTTTCTTCATTAATCTCGCTTAACATAAAATCAAGACATTCATTTAACATATATTCATGATTTCCTAGAATGGGAAATACATTGCTTCTTACCATCATATCCTGAAGAATTTGTATAGATTGACTTCCACGATCAACAATATCGCCCAGAATATAAAGTGTATCCGATTCTTTAAAATCAATCTTTTCTAACATCCTTTTGTATTCTTCAAAACAACCATGTAAATCACTCATTACATAAATCATGAATATACACCTCCTGCTCATAACATCTCTTTAGCCTTATTTAAGCATCTTAAATCTTTTACAGTCAACTCCAAGATTCTTTCAGCCAAATCTTCATCAATTTTAAAATACTCCATCAGATTATAAACGGCATCTTTATATGGAATATTTTTAGTGAGTTCAATAATTTTATATGCATTTCCACCAAACAATACTATTGGTTTATAACACCGAACTCTTTCATTTTGTTCTTCCTTTTTTGAAAGAGAATTTACTACATTATTCTTATTAAAATTACGTCCTTTTAATAAGTCAACCACAAAGTCTTCAGCATCTTCTAACTTGGAAAAAGCTTTTGAAAATTCACCATATTCATATTCTCCAATTTCTTCAATCCAATAATTTGTCTCTTTTACATATACATAAGACTTTAACTTTTTAAATCCAATCTTTTCAAATGCATAATAATTCATATTTCTTTTTAAGAAAGGATGAATATTTTCTAAAGCATATTCGTTAAAAGGAATATTGAGAAAAGACAAAATATATTCTTTATCCCGTGTAATGAATTCAATATATCCAGGTCCACCTAATCCAGAATTATGATTCATATAAATAAGTATCGTTATTGATATCTTCTAATTCAAAAGTCTTCATATTGTATCCACAATCAAATCCTCTATTGTTTTTGCCCTTATAATCTTATCCGTTTGTTTTGTAAGAGAATATGCATACTCTTTAGTTGCCTTTACAACTGTTTGATCTGGGTAAGAAGTCATTTTTCCTTCTTTTACCTTTCTTGTATACCATACATAATCACTCATTGCTTCTAAAGCATATGATTTAGAACTATTCTCTTTTGGCAAGATGGCAACTTCTTGTTCTGTTACATTTATAAAAGATAAATACCAAATCCCATCACGCAACACGTACCCTTTTGGCATTACCTCATTAAAATGAAGATCCCACCCTTTTGTCTTTGCACGCTCTATAAATGCACATATTTCCTCATTATCTTCTTCCAAAACCGCATATTCATTTGTTCGTACATTTCTTAAAATAGCTCCACGTTCAAATTCATTGGGAATGTAAACATAATGTTGTTCAAAACGTTTCCAATCATCTACTATTTGCCAATCCTTGTCATACTTTTTACTATAAATACACAATTCTTTTTTCTCATTAAAATCTGCACGTGCAACTATATCCTCTTCATCAATATGAAATAAATCCTTTGCCTCATGCTTAACAATTGTTACTTTTTCTAATTCCGCATCGGATAATTTCAAGCAATATTCAATGGCATCTTTTGCCTTTTTACAACGAGCAAAACCTAGACTATTTTCGATACTATATACATATTTATCGTCTGCATTGTCCATAAAATCAGCATATACTTTTTGTTCATAATCCAATCGCTCATAGATTTGTTTTTTCAACACTTCATCTTTTGTTAAATCCATAATTTCTTTTAAAGCCATTTTCTTTTCTTCTTTTGACGCCAAATTATTATTCCAAATCAAAGTTGCTTTTTCAAAATCAGAAAATGTAAAATGAATTGAATCTAAATATTCCTGCACTTGATTAGATGGAATGAGTTTAATCATGACACAAGACCTCCTTGAAGCTTTCATAATTTCTTCCTTTAGGTATCGCAAATAAAATTGTATTAACTTTCCCTGGTGCACACTCTAAAAATAAAGAAGCTACCTTTTTAGGATCTTGTCCAAAAACACCACATCCATAAGCTCCAAGAATCAAAGTGTCTATTTGATTCTCATTGGCAATATTATAAATAAATTTAATTCTTGATTTTAAGGCTTCTTCATTCTCTTCTTCACTCATTCCTTTTTTTAAGGCTGCTTTTCGATTAGGCGCAGCACATGTAATGACATCTGCATACTTGTCATAATCTTCTGGAAAAAAAACAATGTCTGGACTATATAAGGCTCGATTGGTGTATAAAGAATTATTTAAGCAGTGTATATTCACATTATAAAATCGAGATTGACTACACAACACACTATATAAGGTACTTACATGACACAAAGCTTCTTCTTGTGCATAGCTTCCCTTCAAATAACCTCCACCTGGATTTTTAAAACTCGCAAAGTTTAAAATTCCCACATGTCCATCTTTTTCTGTTATATCCTCAAACAATGCAGAAACTGTATCTTTTTGCACCAATTGAATATTTGGTTTTTGATTAGATTCTATACAATTAAATTTTGTATTTGAATCATATACTCTTGTCATTTTTCTAGAATGTAAAACCTCATCCGAATAATATCTTTTTACATATTCTAAATTTTCTTTTGCATCTTCTCTATTTTGAAAACGAGATTTCATCTTCATCACCTACTCTTTCAATCGAATGATACAGTATATCAAATTTATCATTTACTTTTTTATCACAATGAAAATGTCCAGCATACCAATGTGTGTAATCTAAATTTGACTCTAGTTTATCTAAAAATATTTCTGTGGATTGGTCCACTTTTTTTTGATCAAATGCATTCAATAATCTTTCTGTAGGAACATATTTTAAAGGAACTGTATGCGTTAAAACATAATCTATATGTGAATGTATATGTTTTAAGACTTGTTTTTGTATTTGTAAATCAGGTTGTTCATCACTAAACCAATGTCCACCAAAATGGATACGTTGTTCTTTATCGACCGAATAAGCCCCTCCACAAACTAAAAATGTATGATCATCTATGGTGTATATTTCCCCATCTTTGGCAAACAACAGATTAGAATATTCCATCTGAACATAGACAATACCTTCATTCCATATTTTCTTTTCATACCCTGCAACCGTGTTAGCTCTTGCTTCATGATTTCCATGAACAATGAGTAATGTAGGTAAAAAACCTAAACACCGATATAAGCCATCATTCAAACTGTGTTTTATATAAAGACTCTTATTGGTATCTATATATCCCTTTTCTTTTGGATGTACATCATAGTTTAATCCACTATCTCCTAATAAACAGAGAATGTCTTCTTTTTTAAATTCTATATACGACAGTACTGTAAAAATTGGATCAAAATCACCATGCATATCACCCATTACATATACTGTCATAATCTAATTTTCCTTTAATTCAACAACATTTTCAAAGATACAATGAAAGTTGTCTAGTTCTTCATCAAAATGTAAATGGCCAAAATACCAATCTTTAAAGTCAACTATCTTGCGAATATGATCTAAATAAAGAGAAAACGTTTCCTCTTCATCACTAATATCCATTCCCATTTCAGCCAATACTTCATAAGGAGCTGTATGAGTAATAATATAATCCACTTTATGATTCATTTTCATTAAATTATCTTGTCCCTCTTGCATTTCTAGATGGTTAGGAATTTCTTCTTTCCACCAAGATATTCCTTCTGTTCTTTGATACCAGTCAACTGAATGTGCACCTCCAAAGGTAAAAAATGTCTGAGTTCCTATGGTATATACTTGTCCTCGCATTAAGTGAATGATATCATCGCAAATAAAATGAACTTTTCCCCCATGCCATTTTTCAACAGGATACTCATTAAGGGCTACAAAATTTTCGTGATTTCCATCTACAAATAATGTTGTTACAGGCAAATCTTGTAGAATGCTTTGAACTTGTGCATCTTGATTTTGACAATCCCAAACAATTCCTGCATCCCCGCAAATAATCAAATAATCTTGTTTATTCAAATTCTTTTTATGTCCAAAATACATGGGCAATTTATGAATATCTATAAGCCCATGTATGTCACCAGTTATAAATACTCTATTCAACTTTCATATCCTCTCTAGGTTCTTTGGAAACCATAATTTCAAGCATAGAAATAATTTCTAAACAATCGTGTTTTTTATCCCACCAATCAATTAAGCGAGGTCCAAATCCATAAACATACATATTGTCATATTCTTCTCCAACATATTCTATAGAACCATAATTTTCATAGTATAAAGTCTCAGAATCGCACACACTAATACGATCGATTGTAGAAATATAAGGTTTTAAATCTTTGACTGTGAATGGTAAAGAAGTTTGAATATCATTTTCTTTCTTCAAATAAATCTCCAAATAATTGAGTGCACGCCCTTCCAATCTATATTTATTATCTTCTCGAACATGCACGCTAGAAACATAATATTCATCCCACGTATCAGGAATCTCTTTTCTAAATCTATATATATTATCACTTTCTTCTTCTGGGCATATTTTAATAGGATCTATTATACTAATAAATTTTCGAATTATTTTAAATGGGATCATTTTAATACCCTTACCTTTCCTTTTCTTACTTCATAATAATTTTGATTTTCTATTTTTAAGACATTTAAATGTTTATATTTTTTTACACAAGGATCAATAAATATATGATTTTTTTCTTTATAAATGCCATGAAAGTGAGAATTATGAACAATTTTAAATGTTGGTGTATGCCCTGAAATAACAACTTTTTTAAAATCAAAAAAATTTGGACGTGCCATTAAGTAATCATTGATATCATTGGTTTCTTTCCAATATTTACCATCAATTCCTGCATGAACAAAAATTTCATGTTCTGTTTCATAATACATAGGTAATTCTTTTAACCAATTTAAAAGTTCTATATCTTTTTCTAAAATAGCGCCTTTACATAATGGATATAACATGTCTGTTAAACTATCTTCCATCTTATTTGCCCGTGCAAAAATCCGACTGAATTGCTCTTCCCCTAAAAAATCTTGAATCGTATAAATATCTGGATAACACTTCACATTTAAGGAAGTATAATCAAACAACCAATTTAATAACCATTCTTCATGATTTCCCTTTAATACAATCACATTGTATTTTTGATTTAGTGAATAAATGTATTTTAATGTTTTATAAGAATCAGCATGTTCATCACCGTCAATATAATCTCCTACTAAAATCAATTGATCTTTGCTTAAATCTATAAATGTGTCCACAGCATCTTTTAACAAATCATATCTTCCATGAATATCACTTATCGCATAACAAGCCATTTATTTGCTCCTTATTTCATTTATCAACATATATTTTATTTTTGACTTTTCCTATAACCTCTGATGTATTGGCTCACATGAGACCTGCTTTACGGAATCCATATTGTTTTAATTCCATAAATGTAATTTCTACACCAAACTCTTTTAACACTAATAGCATGGCATCAACGCCTTGTTCTCGCGTACACTCTTTGATTCTTTTTACATACTCTGGATTTTTATTTAATTCTTCTAATTTTAAGGTAAGTTCTTGGTCTGCCTCTTCTTGTCTGTAAAAGGCATTGGCTATATCATCTAGCTTTTCATAGAAGTGTTCTTTTTTTATCTTATTCATACCATCTACAATAATTTCATATGGCTTCATACCACTAAAAAATTCAATGAATCCTCGTGAATATTCTTTTTTACAAACAAAATGATTTCCTGCATCAAACGCAATCTCTTTCCATCCAGGTTTGATTTTTGTCACAATCTCATCATTCCCACCAAGAGATAGAAGACTCTCTTTATAGAATGTTTTAGGATGAGGCCCATTAAACTTACAACCATTGATTCCATCAAAACATTCTTTTGTTTTCTGCCAATTTGTTTCTTCATCTATATAAAAGAAGATAAAACTTTCACCATTACTTTTTAAACATTCTATACTTCCTGCTGCTCCCATTGCTCCAGGTTCTGCAAAAATATACGCCACTACATCTTCAAATAAATTTTTTGTTAGTTTCATTGTTCTTTCTCCTCATTTTCAATTAAATCAGAAATATCTGTACTTCTGTTTTCATCAAATTTTTTATAAACAACATAATCAAACATTTCATCATAATTATTTAATAAATTTGAATTCTCCTTAAACAAACCATTTCCATGAATACATTTACCATTGCGCATAATGGCACTACCATATATACAAAGCAATATATCATCTGCATCAACATTCTTTACATAAAGCCCAATATTTTTACCCGTCGTTGCATGAATATATAGTAAATCCTTTTTCGTCGGACTTTCTGGAAGTATTGTATGAATCCAATCCAGTACTTTCGCATCGAAGATTTGTTGTCCTTTTTGACTTACATAATAATCCATATCTGTATAAATGACTTGGTGCGCTTTAAATCTTTCATTGGGCTTCAATGGTTCATAAATGCGTGTTTCAAATTTGTCATTTCCTTTCAACCGTATAGTATTTTTCTTTTCTAATTTTTGAATCAAACGATCTAGAACTTGTTCATTTGCAGGAAATTCTTGATAATAATGCAATCGGTATAAGCAAGAATCCGGATTATTTGAAACATCAAAAACTTGAATTTTTTCATTTACCTGTACAACTGTATTGAGTCGCAAGCCCTCTGGTTTGAAGTTACAAAAGAGTACAGGCTCATGTTTTTCCCACAATGATTCTTTTACATTTACTCTTTCATGAAACGCATCAAACATACTCCAAGTGAAATTACTCATATATTATGTCCTCCTATTTAAGTAAAGCTAGTATAACGAATTCAAATGTTAGTCTTTAGAAAAAAATTTTACTGATATCAAAAAATAAAATATTTTTGATTGATTATTTTTTGTTCAATCTTATGCTTTTCATAATCAATCGTTGCTTTTAAAACATCATCTTCTGTTTTATCTCCTTTACAATAATCACTCATTACTTGGTACACACTTGAAAGAGTTTGATCTTGAATACATATTTTTTTTAAATACAAAGGATTCAAATGATGATGATTCCAAGAACCGTTTTCTGATAATTCATAGACACATAAAGCACAATCACTGTAATCCTCGCTGCCTTTCAACATTGAATGAACATCTTTAAATTCTTTTGCACCTTTCTCAACTACATAATATACTTCTTCTTTTAGTTGATTCGTTAAACATTTAACAATATCTCCTTTTTGAAAAGGGATATAGATTTCTATAAACTGATTTTCAAACCGATTCGAATTATCTAAATATCCTGGTTCTGCATTATTATTAAAAACAGATTGAATATTTAAATTTTCCTTATATTGGATATTACCTATGAATGATGATTGAAATTGAGTTTCTGATTTCTTTATTTCTTTTGAACATTCAAAGGTTGAATTTTGCCTTGTTTTCGTTAGTTTAAATTTTTGAATTTGATATTCAGATTTATACCCACTTTTTAGAAAAAAATCATCATTTAAATCTTCATGTACTTTTTGTTTAAGATTATCATATGCTAAATCAAATCTTTCATACACTCCATAAATGAATTCGTCTTCATCCATAAGGCAATACAAATAGTTTTGTTGATTATTACTAACGAAATCTTGATATTTAAATATTTCATATGCTATTCTTTCTTCAATTTCTTTTTTTAAATTCAAATCTGACGTTAGACATTCTATTTTAATTAATTCCAATAGAATGTCATCCAGACTGGCTTGTGGATCATTAAAAATGATGGTTGCCTTTTCTCTATCTGAAAAACACGTAAGGTATTGCTTTTCATAATATTGGATTTGTTGTTTTGAAAGCATTTTATTTTCCTCCTTGACTGTATCCAAATTATAGATTAGATTTATGGTATATAAAACAATCATTATATATCATTTTTAAAAATATCAAGGAGATAGAAATGAAAGATTATTATAGCTTTTCGAACGAATTTGGAAATAGATTACAAGAACAAATGAAAAAAAAGGGATTTACACAAGAAGAATTAGCAGCTAAACTATCCGAAAAATATATGGAGTATAATATAAACGAAGAGAAGTATATAAATAGAGCTACTATTCGATCCTATATTCGTGGAAATACAATTCCTAAAGGATATGAACTCATTTTATTGGCTGAATTATTAGAGTGTGATGTAAATTATTTACTTGGAATTTCTAAAAATGCCAACATGGATGTTGAAACTGCACATCAATATACAAACTTGAATTATACCAGTGTACAATCGTTACACTATCATCCAAAACAAGCCTCATTTATCAATACTATGTTTGAAAATGAGTCCTTTCAGGATATTACAAATCGTATCAACAACATTCATTTATTGCGCATTGTAGAAACGGGTATTGAAAACTATTTATCTCAAAAAATATTAAAGAGAATGGAAAACTACTACATTGCCTATACTTGTTCGGTACAAACTCAATTTGATGCAGAAGGATTTATAAATTACCTACAAAATAATTTCAAATATTCCAATCAAGATGATATTTGTTCATTAATTCAAAATTCCATTCATCCTAATGAATTTGAAAATTTTTTAAATTGTCATGAAAAAATCAATAATTATTGGAACCATCCTATCCCAAAAAGTAATTCTGAAAAAGAAGCCTTTGTTGAATTATTAACGTTTCTTGGAGAAAACACATTTTCGTATTTTTCACAAATCACATTTCGTAAAATTCAGGAACAAAAACTTCTTGATATTGTTAATAAAGAAATTCTAAATTACATTGATAATAAAACAAAGGAACGTCTATCGTTATTTAAATAAACTACTTTGCATTTTCTTCATAAGGGATTCTCGATAATGGAATCTCTTTTTTTGTATCTTGCCAAATTAACTTCACTTTTCCCTGTTCCATATCTTTTAAAGGACACAATTCTCTTTGAATTCCCATGAAGTTTTTAGTTCGAATAAAGTAAAATCCAAGGAAATTTTTTACAATCATAACTTTTAATGTTGGATCTACCTCAATAACTCGAACTTCATCTATATTTTCTTTTTTCTGCGTCTCATTCACTTCTTTTTTTATATGCACTTTATCGGATGAAGATGATGTACTATTAGTTGAGCTAAAATCAATGCTAATAAAGACTTTCATCAAAATCCAAATAATCACACCAAAGAAAACTACATATAAAATATTTCCAACGACAGCTCCAATATTTTCGACTACAAAAATAACGGCAGGTAAAACAATCTTTACGATAATATAAGATATCATCATATGCTTTGTCATTTCATTTGTTTCATAAGTAAATATTCCCACTAAGAATAATATACCTAAAACTGCCCAAACTACATAGTTGGCATTTCCGTTGAACAAATGCAAATAAAAACAAATTTTTGCGATGACTCCAACCACAAACAATCCAACCACAACTATTCGTTTACTCTTAGTCTGTGTTTGATAGTAATGTGTCAATATAACAATAATATTTGCTAAATACAATAAATCTACCAAAGTTGTCACAAATTTTGTAGCAGGTAGATTAGCACCTTCATGGCTAAAATTTTGATTGAATTGAATAGACTGATGAGAAAATCCACCACTTGTTGTAAATAGAATCAAACTAATAATTGTCAATAATGTACTAAATACACATATAAGTATAGGAATGTACTTAGCCGTTCCTTCTATGGGATTTTCTTTAATAAAACAAATCGAATTATTCAATTTTTCTTTTATCTTTACCATATAAACCTCTCTCTAGTTCAATGTGATTGTTGCGAGTGGAACTGTATGTCGTGCTCCAACATCAATAAAGGATGCAGCAACATTTTGAACAAAAACAACCCAACCCTGTGATGTTTCTCCATCTGGTGAATATAAATATTGTTGCTGATCTTCCGGCACAGGAATTAAATTTCGGTAAAAAGCTAAACTTCGATGCTCTTCATCAATCCCATAATCAGACATATTTAAAACATAAATATATGCTCCTCCCCCTGCAGGATAAGGCGTGTTTGGCATGTAAGAGCAATAAAAAGCACGTAATCTAGTAATTCCATCGAGAACTTTTGTAGAAGATGTATCTTCTTCAATTGACCAGTTAGAAGAGTCCCACTCTTCAGGTACTGTGATTGTGAAAAACTCATTGGAGTACGTCCTTTTTGTTTCATTTTGTTTGGCTAGTTCTGCTTGTTTTTGAGCTTGTTCCTCTTGTTCAATCGCAACAATTCGATTGTCATATAGAGTTGATATCTCTGTAATTGATTTTATATATGCATCATATTGCGATTTTGAATCCAATGTAAATTTATATTCCTCACTCACCAGTATTTTTAAAGCATTTAAATTATCCTTTTTCTCATTAATTTGTTGCTTATCCTGAATAGATTCTACATTTTCCAATGTATTTTCTTTTATACTTTTTTCATAATCTGAAATAAAATACTTTCTCATTTTTGTCACTGTTTTTTTATACTGGTCCAAAACGTTGTTATCTTGATTCTCTTCTTTTAAATATTTAGATTGCGATTTTAAAACTTTCTTTAACGTATCAAGCTTCTCTTCTCTCTTTTCACTTTTAAAAGATTTATCCATTTTTTGAATGGATACAATTTTTTGTTTACTATCATCTTGTACATTTGAAGAACATCCACTAATTCCCATAACCATTACACCCGTAACCAAAATACCTTTTAATAATTTTTTTACCATAATATTCCTACTTTCTTGATACATTCATTGTAAAAGAATATATATCAAAAAAATGGCAAAAAATTTTACCATTTTAATTTTGACTGAATCTTTTTTATATAAATTTCACGATTTTCTAAAAGCATTATTTCTTCTATAAGTTGCTCAATTAAATTTAATTTTTGATCTATAGTCATGTTTTCAATTTTCTTTGAATATTCGTCTAAATATTTATATTCATCATCCTTTAAAAAAATACCTAAACATTTCATGATTTCAATAAGCGTCGCATCTTTTTTTGGTTCCTTTCCTGGATATGTACCCGTTTTACAATATGTACCTATATCCTGAATTCTTCGAATAGAACTTGAATTCAATCCTAATTTATCTCTTACTCGCATTTGAAATCCATTATGTGTGATTTTATTTTTTTCTATATACTCATCTCTATCTTTCAAATATTGATTGCAATTGATGACTAAAATAGTTTTTCTATCTTGATCATAAAGCTTTCGAACCATAAACACCATTAACTTTCTAACAATGCTTATTATAAAGATTCAAAAGTCTTATGAATGGCGTTATTTTTTACTACTTTAAAGAGTTTAATGCTACCTTCAATCTTTTAATTTGATTTTCATCCAAATCTTCTTGTAGTAAATCACCAATCAATGTTTCTAGCAATTCTATTTTAGTTTCAATTGTATTATTTACAGGAATTAAAAATGCATATTCATCATTTTTAAGCATTTTTCCAAGTTGACGCATTGGTTTTAAAATAGATTCAGGTTTTCTTGGTAATTCGCCAGGATAATAATGATCTGTGCAATATGTAGCTAAATTTTGAAGTTTACGATCTTGTATATTTTTATAGTTGAAAGTAAAAGAAAAGTCAGATGCGAAACCTGACTTGTTAATATTCTTTCTTTTACAATACTCATCGCGCGCTTTTATATACGCATTAGAATCAATCGTAACTAATTTTTGAATTTTGGAATCAAATAATTGAATTTGTGTCATAAAAAATTAACCTCCTGAGCAAAAAAATTTGCTTCAAAATAACTAACAAATTATTGTTTTAGGTTAATTTTTTTACCATTTAAAATTAGGTATAAAAAAATGGAGTTCTAATCACTCCAATTTTTTATAGCCTCTTTTAATCTCCTTTGTATGGTTTCTTTTACATAATGACTAATTTCATCTTCATCCAACAATTCAACAGAATCCGCATATTTCATCACCCATTTTATAAAAAATTGTTCTGAACATTTCACGGTATATATCTCATCTTCATATTTACAGCATTTCGTTCCAAACGTATCATAAATTGCATCATTCATATTTTTTGCTTTAAAGCGAAACTCTGGCACTTTACATAGTTTTTCCATCTTATCTAAATTATCAAAACAAATTTGATTTCTAAATAATGTTTCATCTTTCATTTGAGATAATTCTTTTTCCATAATAATCGAACACTTTTTACTTCTTCTATAACGCCCCGTTCCTGATTTTGTAGTCGCTAAGGACAAACAAGATATTTTTCTTAAATCAAATACACGAATCGTATTTTTTTCATTTTCTCCCGTATTACGATCCCATAATCCAATCATATAATAGTGATTATCATACATAATTAAACGATATGGGCTAATTACAGTATTCTTTCTATACGTAGTATATTTTCCATCTGACGTTCTGTGCATCAAATCACATTTAATAGCAAATTCATCATCTATAGCTTCTTGTATACTATGGACAAGGTCCCATTCGTTATGGTGATATTGTAAATAATAACCTCTTCTACGTTCTATAGTGTTAACTATTTGAACATCGGAATCTAACTTTTGTTCTTTGTATTTTTTTGATTGCAAATAACATTTTAAAACTTCTTTTATTTTTTCTTTTTCTTCTGAATTCTCATATAAGGGTGAACAATCGATTGCTTGTAATAATCTATTCATTCGTTCTGCATTTAGTGGCTGGTTATACCAAATCTTACCTAAACGTCCATCTAATTCTCCTGTATAGCCTATTTTATCTTTACCGCACAACAGAATGACACTATGAAGTTTCTTTTTAAAAGTATGACGATCCGAACTATCCCCTAACTTCTCTTTTAAATCACCCACTTTTATAGGATGATTTAAATCTGTATGATCTTTTAAATAAAAATAAATTTCTAATTCATTCTTTCCCATTTTCAATCTCCATATTTTCACCAAATCTGTATGTTCATAGTAAAATAATGCCTATCAAATTACAACAATAATTAATTTTTACTATATTGACTTCAATTTTCTGTTATAATGTTCTTGGCATTGAAAGATAAGAACGAACCCCTAGGGACTGCAATCCCTAGGGGTTCGCTTTTTTTGAATTTGTCAAATCACAATTTATTTGTGTCTTTTCATATATAAACCAAAATTAAATCTCATTCTTTTTTTCTAATTTCAATAAATTTTCTTTTCTTTCGATTCCACCTGCATATCCAGTCAAATTATTATTGGATCCAATTACTCTATGGCAAGGAATCAAAATTGATATCTTATTATGTCCTACAGCACTTCCCACTGCTTGTGCTGACATTGTTGGTGAAATCATTCTTGCGATATCTTTATATGTCATAGTTTTGCCATAGGGTATTTTAAGAAGAAGTTGCCAAACTTTCTTTTGAAACTGTGTTCCAATCAAATGCATCTTAGGTAAAGCCTTGAGTTCTTTACCACTAAAATAAAGATTTAACCATTCTTTTGTTTCTTTTAATACAGCCGTTTCTTCTTCAATTGGTTCTTTTAAACCATTCGCATAATATTTTTGATTTTCAAACCAAACGCCAATCAATCCAATTTCATCAGCAGCCAATAACATTTTACCCAATGGTGAATCATAATATTGTATAAACATAATCGTCCTCTTTATATAGAAAAAAAGCCATCCGAAGATGACTTACTTTTTAAAATTGGTGGAGCGTATCGGGATCGAACCGATGACCCCCTGCGTGCAAGGCAGGTGCTCTCCCAGCTGAGCTAACACCCCATATCTTCAGCAAATGGTGGGCCTGAATGGACTTGAACCAACGACCTCACCCTTATCAGGGGTGCGCTCTAACCACCTGAGCTACAGGCCCATTTGCTGAATGCCTATTAAATATACCATGTGATTTTATATTATGCAAGTCTTTTTTTGATTTTTTTTAAATATTATAATTAATCTAGTTTTAGACATAAATATTGTCAATTTAATGATTATAATCATATAAAACGGAGGTGCCTTATGAGTCAAATAAAATGTCCTAATTGTGGAACTGTATTCCAAGTTGATGAGAGTCAATATCATGAAATCTTACAACAAGTTCGTAATGAAGAATTTGAAAAGGAATTAAAAGAAAGAGAAAAGAATTCAAACCAGATTATTCAATCTAAATTAGAAAAAGAATATGAATCTAAATTAAGCCAGAAAACTTTAGAAATCAAAGAGCTTCAGGCAAATAAAGAACAAGAAATCATTTCTCTAAAAGAACAATTAAAATCTACTGAACAAATTATCAAAAGTGAAACTGAAAAGGCTTATCAAGAACAATTAAACAAGAAAGAGCTTGAAATCAAACAGCTACAATCGGATTTTAATCAAAAACAAAATGATAAAGAACAAGAAGTTATTTCATTAAAAGAAAAACTAGAAGCGAGTACACAATTAACAAAAACTGAAACACAAAAAGAATTTCAAGAGCAGTTAAACAAAAAAGATTTAGAAATATCTAAACTCAATGCCAAATTAGAACAGATTCTTTCACAAAATAAAATCAATGAATCTAAGACTGAACAAGAATATAAATTACAGCTGCAGGCAAAGGAAAATGAAATTCAAGCTTTAAAAAGTAACATTTCAAATAATGAAAAGGTATTAAAGGCAAATCTAGAAAATACTTACCAATCTCAGTTAAATGAAAAGAACCTTGAAATCCAGTCTTTAAAACAAGATATCGATAAAGCCAAGGTTGAAAACGAATTGAACGTAAAGAGCATTAAACAAGATCTACAAAATCAAATTGAACAGGATAAAATGAAATATCAGCTTCAAGAAAAGAGTTTACAGGAAAAATATGATACTTTACTACAGACCAAAGATGAACAGATTGCTTACTATAAAGATTTCAAATTGAAACAATCCACTAAAATGATTGGTGAATCTTTAGAACAGCATTGTGAAATTGAATTCAATAAGCTTCGTGCGACTGGTTTTCAAAATGCATACTTTGAAAAAGACAATGATGCTCATACAGGATCTAAGGGTGACTATATCTATCGTGAATTAGATGAGAATGGTGTAGAAATCATTTCAATTATGTTTGAGATGAAAAACGAAAATGATAAAACAGCCACAAAACATAAGAATGAAGATTTCTTAAAGGAATTAGATAAGGATCGTAATGAAAAAAATTGTGAATATGCCGTTCTTGTTTCTATGTTAGAACCAGAAAATGAATTATATAACACGGGTATTGTTGATAAATCGCATCGCTATCCGAAGATGTACGTAATTCGTCCACAGTTCTTTATTCCTATGATCACCATTTTAAGAAATGCCGCATTCAATTCTATGCAGTATAAAAATGAATTGCAGTTGATGCGTAATCAAAATATTGATATTACACACTTTGAAGAGAGTATGAATGATTTCAAAGAAAAGTTCTCAAGAAATTATAGGATTGCATCGGATAAATTTGCAAAAGCTATCGATGAAATCGATAAAACAATTTCACATCTTCAAAAAACAAAAGAAGCGCTGTTATCAAGTGAAAGACAATTGCAATTGGCTAATAATAAAGCAGAGGATCTTACAATCAAGCGTTTAACTCGTAACAATCCTACAATGAAGCAGAAGTTTGATGAATTAAAGAAAGATAACAAATAAAGGACATTTCCAATAGGAGATGTCCTCTTTTTTAAAACATATTCATGAATAATGAAATGATAATCCAAAGAATCGTAAATATTAAATATAAAAGGTTAGGAATTTGCTTAAAGAATCTTGCATACCAATTCTCATTTGTCTTCTCCTCTTTAATAAATGCATTCACTTCCTTTGATTTTAGTATTATTGTAATGAGGCCATAAATCACAAGGGCAAGTACTAAAACTGTAATCAAAATATGATTTGAATATGCTGACATTAGAGCTAAAAAGTTATTTCCTGCATGTGCCAATATTGTTACTAATATACTATCTGTTTGTACATACATATAACATAGTACTAGACTCATAAAAAAAGCGGGTATGGCTTGTGTAATATTTAAATGTAAAAGTCCAAATAATAAAGAAGTCACAATAATCGCAAACATTTTATTATATTTAGTTAATGCATTTAAGATCATACCTCTAAATATCAATTCTTCAAATATAGGTGCAAGTATGACAACACTGATAAAAGTAAAAGTGTTAAATAATACACTTCCATTTAACGAGAAATCTGGGCTTGTATCCGGTAATCCAAATTTTGATAATAAAACACCAATAATACCTATCGCATAATTCAAAAAATACATCATGGCAACTGTATCTATTGTCTCTTTGGGTTTAAATGTAAACTTCAAATCTTGTATACTTCTTTTAAAAGAATTACTCATAAACCATAACAGGATGATTCCAGATATAAAAGATATCAACATTGCTATACATGCATTAATTGCAGAATAATCATAATATAAAGAATACATAATTAAAGGCATAGCTACAAAGCTAAACAAAAAAGAGAGTGTTAGCTGCATAATAATGTATAGCCATAATGAGCCTCCAACTTTACTAAATTCTTTATCGGGCATAAATTTAGGTGGTTTTTCCATAAAATCCCTACTTTCTTAAATTTATTCTAACACAAAAGAGGCCCTTAGGCCTCTTGTAAAATATGAAGTTTTCTTAATGATTCCTCAATTGAATCTAAATCTTCTTTTGATTGTGCACTCACCGTATGACAATGATATCCACTCGTTAGATCCGTTAAAGGTTTTGCCTGATTCTGTGAAATAGAATCAATGAATTCCTTGACTTGTTTTCTAGAACTAATGTTCATTTTAGCTTCTAACATACCGTATACATCATGTTCGACAAATACATTTTCAATACAGCCACCACAATCTACGATCGCATTCATTTCTTCTTCCATACGATCATTCAAATGAAAACAAGAAAATATTCTTCGAACTCTTTGAGGTGAACATATATATCCTTTGTGCGTCGCATAAATATGCACATTTCTTGCCTTTAATAAGGCAATATCTTGCACAATAACTTGTCTTGAAACATTAAACTTTTTAGAAAGCGCTGTTCCAGAAACCGGTCCTTCACTTTTTGAAATCGCGTCATAAATGGCTTGAAGTCTAGCTTCCTTTTCCATTTATTTCACCTGCAGATTTTTTAAAGACAAATCCAGAATTGGTGCTGAATGCGTTAGGGCACCACTTGAAATATAGTCCACACCTAATGCCGTTAGTTTTTCAATGTTCTCTTTCGTAACATTTCCAGAACATTCTGTTTCGGCTCTTCCATCAATGATTTCGATTGCCTTTTTCATATTTTCAACGCTCATATTATCCAACATAATTATATCAGCACCTACTTCAACAGCTTCTTTTACTTGTTCTAAAGTTTCAACTTCTACTTCAATCTTACGAACAAAAGAAGCATAATTCTTTGCCATCTTAATTGCATTTGTGATAGACCCAGCCGCTGCGATATGATTATCCTTCAACATAACACCATCTGATAAATTGTATCTATGGTTATTTCCACCGCCAACGCGCACTGCATATTTTTCAAATACACGCATATTTGGTGTTGTTTTTCTTGTATCCAATAATTTTGTCTTTGAACCCTTTAAGTAAGATACGACACGATTTGTATAAGTGGCAATTCCACTCATTCTTTGAAGATAATTCAAAGCCGTCCTTTCACCAGATAAAAGAACACGAACATCTCCAGAAACTTCGGCCAATAATTGTCCGTTTTTTACGGCATCCCCATCTTTTACATAAAATTTTACTTCCATGCTTTCATCTAACAAATAAAAGACTCTTTCAAACACTTCAAGACCTGCAATAATCCCATCTTCTTTACAGATCAATTGTACCTGCCCATACTGATAGGAAGGCATTACTGCATTTGTTGAAACATCTTCACTTGTTATATCTTCCTGCAAAGCTTGGATCAATAAGTGATCCACATTTAAACGCATTGTATTCTTATCCACGAGCTTGTCTCTCTCTTTCTATTTCTTCAAGTACCATATCATGATACATTTTTTCTTGATTTGACAACTGATGTGATTTAGCCACTTTTGCCAAACAATCAAAATCACTTGTATAAGCCGGTTCCTTTTTCAATAAATCAACAACGGCTCTTTTTCCCCAAACCAAAGATTCCAACAAGGAATTACTAGCTAAACGGTTTTTTCCATGAACACCATTACAGCTGGTTTCTCCAACTGCATATAAATGTGACATAGAAGTACGAGAATCTTTATCTACATGAATTCCACCCATAAAATAGTGCTGAGCTGGTGTAACAGGAATCCACTCTTTTGTACAGTCATATCCTTCTTCTAAACACTTTTCATAAATGTGAGGAAAATGATTTTTGATGACTTCTTCACCTAAAACAGTCATATCCATCCAAACATAAGGCATATCATCCTTCTTCATTTGTTCGCGAATCTTTTGTGTCATAATATCACGTGGCAACACTTCATTCGCAAAACGTTTTCTGTCTTTTCCATAAAGCTTAGCCCCTTCACCACGAACCGATTCACTAATAAGGAAGGCTCTTCCTTTTTTCTTTGTATATAAAGTTGTTGGGTGAATCTGCACATAATCCACATTTTCTAATTTGATACCATGCTGGATTGCAATCGCAATGGCATCTCCTGTTAAGTGTGGATAATTTGTTGAATGAGCATACAATCCTCCAATTCCTCCACACGCAAAGATTGTATAACCTGCCTCAATGCACATTTCATTGTTGTTGGCATCTTTCGCCAAAACACCATAACATACATTATCTTTTTCAATAATATCTGTCATTGTGATATATTCCATAATCGTTACATTCTCTAACTTACGAACCTCATCTAATAAAGTGGATGTAATTTCTTTTCCTGTAATATCTTCATGGAATAAAATACGTGGTTTAGAGTGTGCTCCTTCACGCGTATAATCTAATTTGCCATCTTTTGTCGCAAAATCAACACCATATCCAATCAACTCATTGATGATGTCACGACTTGAATTGATCATGATTTCAACAGATTCTTTACGATTTTCATAATGCCCTGCCTTCATGGTATCTTCCATAAAAGAATCAAAATCATTCTTGTCTCTTAACACACAAATTCCGCCTTGTGCTAAAAATGAATCACTATTTTCGGCATCTGATTTTGTCAACATAATGACCTTTTTATCACTAGGAACATGTAAAGCTGCAAACAATCCACTTGCACCTGTTCCAACAATAACTATATCTGCCTCTAACTTTTCCATACTATTTTGCCAACTCCAACATTCTATCTAATGATTTTTCGGCCATAGCCTTCACTTCTTCATCTACAAACACTTCATTTGTTTCATTCAACAAACAATCATAAAC
>ERZ1673741.426-NODE-426-length-47165-cov-7.359966_pt1 | contig 47165 bp, 34 predicted proteins | sample MGYA00580209_ERZ1673741 | MGnify/ENA primary metagenome ERZ1673741 (study PRJEB41218, sample SAMN15661754) | gut metagenome | host: Homo sapiens | place: Canada: London | collected 2015-08-20/2019-03-30 | study: EMG produced TPA metagenomics assembly of... | reverse complement strand
CGTGCTCGCGGCGCTCCTTCTCTTCCTGCTGTTCCTTCCAGGCGCGCTCGGCGGCCAGGCGCTCCTTCTCCTGCCGCTCGCGCCAAGCGCGCTCGGCGGCCAGGCGCTCGTCCTCACGGTGCTGCTCCTCGACGCGGCGAGCAGCCTCGCGGACCTCGCGCTCCTTGCGTTTCTTCTCGCCGCGCTCGGCGGAGGCGGCGGTCCAGGACGAGAACACCTGGCCGAGCTTGTTCCTCGCACTGCCGATGGGGTCGTCCGACTCGTTGCGGCGCTCGATCATGCGCTCGGTGTCTTCGGGCATGCGGCCCTCGAGAGACCATGCGGAGTTCTGGGGCCAGCCGGAGGTCGAGTATCCGCTCACCGAGGTGGGCGCGGAGTTCGCTCCCGGCCGAAAAGCCCTCACCGGGCGAGGGCCGCGGCGCTGAACGTAGGTCGACCTGGGCGAGGGCGCCATGGGGACGAAGGGCACCGCGCCGATGGGCAGCGGGTCCTCGAGCTTCGTCGGAGCGGGAATCTGACTTGCGCGGTGGGCATCAGAGGGGGCATCGACTGCAGGCGCGGCGGCACCGGCATCGGCAACGTCAGCAGAGCCGGTAGCGGCCTCGCCCGCGGCGACAGCCTCGCCCGCGGCCCCGCCGTCGGCGGCAGGCTCGGCGGCCGTCGCAGGCGCGGCGCCCTTACGCCCCTCCTCCGGCTCGACCGGGGAGGCGCACATATAACAAAAACGGGCTCCGTCCGGCAGCTCGGCCCCGCACTTCCTGCAACGCATCGATACCCTCCAACGTCGCGTGGACATTACCCCTAAATGTACCTGATTATGAACGCGGCCCGCCGGTGAGCGGGCCGCGCATTCATTAATTGCTTGAACCCGTGAGAATCTGAACGGGCGTGAAGGACGTGGTTATCTGGTCCCTCAGCTCGTCTTGGAGCGTGTCGTCGATGCCGGTGATCGTGCAGCTGAAGTTCACGCCGGCGCTCGACTGGGTCTTCGTCCAGATGAACGTCATGATCGACTTCACCTCGCCCGTCGGCTTGAGGAAGCCGAAGAGCTGTGAGCGCTCGATCTTGCCGTCTGTGCCCTCATGGACGTTGACGTGGTAGACCACGGTGTTGATGTTCGGGTTGAGCAGCGAGTTCACCGCGAAGGCGGTCGCCTGGACCTGCGAGCCTGCGAAGCACTGCAGCGCGTTCTCGGAGCTCGTGTCGGTAACGGACACCTCGATGCGGCCGGTGTTCTCGTCGGCCTCCTGCACCGAATAGTCCTCGGGGAACTGCGTGAAGCCATTGCCCCACTCGACGCCGCCGCCGAGCGCGGACGCAACGGTGCGAACGTTGACGTTCTCGGAGAGGTTCGAGGTGTTCGAGCGGCGCACCAGGCCAAAGAAGACCTGCATGGCGACGACGCCCACGAGGAAGATGACCACGAAGGCGACGGCGGTCTTCGCGATGACCTTCTCGACGTTGGAGCCGGAGGGGTCGTCGGAGGACAGTGGGTCGACGTCGACGGCGTGGCCCTTCTCCTTGCGGTGGCGGCGCTCGCGCGCCGCGCGCTCCTCGTCGGTGTGGCCGGTCTCGTCAACGGTCGCAAAGAGCGCCTCCGCCTCGTCGGCGGTGAGGGCGCCCCTCTGGATGCGCGCGATTTCGTATTTCTTGGCCATGTGTTTCCCCGTAATCGAAACAGCAATGTAGTCAGTATACCGCCGGGCCGACATCTGTGGGCCGCGCCGGGACGCCGCCCGCGTACAAAGAAGCACGGGCGGGCCTTCCTCGCGGCCTCGTGCCGGGGCTCTTTTACGCCCCTTGGGCGAACTGCATGCGGTAATACCGCGCGTAGGTGCCGCCGGCGGCGAGGAGCTCCTCGTGCGTGCCGCGCTCCACCACGCGCCCGTCCTCGACGGTCGCGATCTCGTCGGCGCCCTTGATGGTCGAGAGCCTGTGCGCGATCACGATGGTGGTGCGCCCACGGGCTAGCTCGGAGAGCGACTCCTGCACCACGCGCTCCGACTCGTTGTCGAGCGCGCTCGTGGCCTCGTCGAAGATCAGAATCGGCGGGTTCTTGAGGAAGACGCGCGCGATGGCGATGCGCTGCTTCTGGCCGCCGCTGAGGCGCGTGCCCCTCTCGCCCACCTCGGTGTCGTAGCCGTCGGGCAGGCTCTCGATGAAGTCTGCGATGTTCGCGCGGCGGGCCGCCTCCGCGACCTCCTCGGCCGTCGCGCCGGGTTTGCCGTAGGCGATGTTCTCGCCGATGGTCCCGTCAAAGAGGTACACGTCCTGCTGCACGAGGCCGATGGCGCGACGCAGCGAGGACTGGGTGACGTCGCGGACGTCCTGCCCGTCGATGGTGATTGAGCCCGACGCCACGTCGTAGAATCGCGGCAACAAGCTGCAGGTGGTCGACTTGCCGCCACCGGAGGGACCCACGAGGGCGAGGGTCTGCCCGGGGCGCACCGTCAGGTTCAGGTCGTCGATCACGGGGCGCTCGCGGGCCTCGCCGTTCTCGTCCAGCTCGACGTCGGGGTATGAGAAGCACACGCCGCGGTACTCGATGGCTCCGGGGCCGACCGCGAGGTCGGGCGCGCCGGGGGCGTCCGCCACGTCGGGCTCGGTGCGCAGGACCTCGTCCATGCGACGGAAGCCGGCGATGGCCTTCTGGTACATCTCGGTGGAGTTGACCAGGGTCTCGATGGGCGTGCAGAACAGCGAGATATACAGCGCGAACGTCGCCATGTCCGCCGCCGAGAGCTCGCCTTGGGCGACGAGCCAGCCGCCGAGCACCGCGACGACGGTGTAGAGCGCGCCCGTCATGAGGCCATAGACGCCGTAGTAGCGGCCCATCGTGCCGTACATGTCCTCCTTCGAGGCGAGGTAGCGCTCGTTCGAGGCTCGGAACTTGGCGGACTCGGCCGCCTCGTTGGCGAAGGACTTGACGACGCGGATACCCTCGAGCGAGTCCTGGAGCTGCGCGTTCACGCCGCCGATCTTCTTGCGATTGTCCGTAAAGGTCGCGCGCATCGTCAGGTTCATGCGCACCATCACGGCCGCAAAGACGACCGTGACCACAAGGATCGCCCCCGCGAGCGCCGGCGAGAGGCCAAAGAGGATGACGAAGGAGCCGATGATCTCGATGGCGCAGATGATGATCCACTCGGGCACGTGGTGGGCGGCCTCGCAGATGTCGAAGAGGTCGTTGACCACGCGGCTCATCATGTCGCCCGACGAGTGCGAGTCGAAGTAGGCGAAGCCCATGCGCTCGTACTGGTCAAAGAGGTCCTGGCGCATCTGGGACTCCATGCGCGCGCCCATGATGTGGCCCTGCGCGCTCACGAAGTAGCGACAGCCGCAGCGCACGAGGTACATGGCCACGAGGGCGGCGGCGATGACGGGAAGGGCCTGGATGATCGCCGCGGCGCCCTGCGTGAAGAGCCCGCCCGTGAGCGAGCGCAGGATCACGGGAAAGCTCAGGTCGACGCCGGCGACCACGACGGCGCACACGGTGTCGGCGATGAAGAGGCCTATGACCGGTTTGTAGTAAGCAAGAAAACGCTTGAGCACTTCTATGTTCCTCCTTCGCGCCCGGGACGCGCGGCACAACGGGGGCAGGCACCCGTTTATAAAGGTGCCTGCCCCCGTTGCTCCGCCGCCGCGAGGCGGCTTGGTTTACTGCTGGTCGGCGAGGCGACGGCCGATGGCGTCGCACAGGAGGGCGCCGACGACGGTCTTCGCGTCCTCGATGCGGCCATCGAGCACGGCGTCCACGAGCTCGGAGACCTCGACGAGGTCCACGTTGATGAACTCGTCGTCGTCCGGGCTCGACTTGCCGAAGGTCAGGCCGGTCGCCATATAGATGTGGATGAGCTCGTCGGTGAAGCCGTCCGAGCTCGCGATGGTGGTCAAGAAGGCCATCTTCTCGGCGACCATGCCGGTCTCCTCGAGAAGCTCGCGGTTCGCGCACTCCAGCGGGTCCTCGCCGGGGGCGAGCTTGCCGGCGGGGATCTCGACCGTCACGCGGCCGAGCGCCGTGCGGTACTGGCGCACGAGGCAGATCCGGCCCTCGGCGGTCAGCGCCACGACGGCGACGGCGCCCGGGTGGCGCACGACGTCGCGCAGGGCGCGGCGGCCGTCGGGCAGCTCGACCTGCAGGCGGTTCACGTTGAAGATGCGGCCGGTCCAGGCCACGTCCTCGGTTAGGGGCTTCTCCGCGAGGCCCGCGTCGCGCGGGTCGTCGTCGCCGAGCACGAGCTCGCGCTCCTCGGGCGCGCCCGACACATGGTCGTGCGCGGAGCGGTCCCCGTCGTAGGTGAAGGCGGCCACGGAGTCACGCATCTCGTCGACGGCGCCCGTGAGCTCTTGGTTGTTGTTCTCTTCCTCAGCCATTCGATTCTCCCTAGCGGCCCTGGATGCAGCGCAGGCCGATGTCCGAGCGGTAGGTCTTTCCGTCGAAGTCGATCTTCTGACAGGCGGCGTACGCGAGCTCGCGGGCCTTCTCGAAGGTCGGCGCGACCGCGGTCACGTCGAGCACACGGCCGCCGTTGGTGAGCACGCGGCCCTCGTCGTCGAGCCTGGTGCCGGCGTGGTAGACGGTCACGCCGTCCATAGCCTCGGCGTCCTCGATGCCGGTGATGACCTTGCCCTTCTCGTAGGAGCCGGGGTAGCCCGCCGAGGTCAGCACGACGGACACAGCCCAGTCGTCGTCCCAGCGCACGTCGCCCGCGTCGAGCGTACCGTCGTCGCAGGCCAAAAAGACGTCCACGAGGTCCGCCTTCATGCGCGGCAGCACGACCTGGGTCTCCGGGTCGCCGAAGCGGGCGTTGAACTCGAGGACCTTCGGGCCGTCCTTGGTCAGCATGAAGCCGCCGTAGAGGCAGCCCGAGTAGGTGATGCCCTCGGCCGCGAGCTCGGCGACGACGCGCTTCTCGATGTCGACCATGGTCGCGAGCTCCTCGTCGGTGACCATGGGGACCGGACTGTAGACGCCCATGCCACCGGTGTTCGGGCCGCGGTCGCCGTCGAGTGCGCGCTTGTGGTCCTGCGAGGTGGCCAGGGGAACGAGCGTCTTTCCGTCGGTGAGGGCCAAAAGCGAGCACTCGGGGCCTTCCATCATCTCCTCGACCACGACGGTCGCGCCCGCGTCGCCGAAGGTGCCGCCGAAACACTCGTGGACGCCCTCGAGAGCCTCCTCGGTGGTCTGCGCCACGATAACGCCCTTGCCGGCCGCCAGCCCGTCGGCCTTGACGACGATGGGGCCGCCGACCTGGCGGACGTAAGCCGTGCACTCGTCCTCGTCGGTGAAGCTGCGGTAGGCGGCGGTGGGCACGCCGGCGCGGGCCATGACCTGCTTGGCGAACTTCTTGCTGCCCTCCATCTGGGCGGCCTCACCATTGGGGCCGAAGCACGGGATTCCCGCGGAGCGCACCGCATCGGCGACGCCCGCCACGAGCGGGGCTTCCGGGCCGATGACGACGAGCCCGATCGCGTGCTCGCGCGCCCAGCCGGCCACGGCGACGGGGTCCTCCGCGTCGAGCTCCACCTTGGTCGCCAGCCCGTACATGCCGCCGTTTCCGGGGGCCACGTAGAGCTTGCCCGCGCGCGGAGACTCGGCGAGCTTGGCCAGGATGGCGTGCTCGCGCCCACCGGCGCCCAACAGCAGGATATCGACCTTCTGGGAAGTGCTCATGGATGCCTCCAATTGAACGAAATGCAGCTAGTCGGTTTACTTGGGCGCGAGCTCCGGGTAGATGATCCCCTTGGGAAGAGGACCACCGGCGCCCGCCTCCAGGTATCGCTTGTACGGGGCGAAGGCGACGCCGGCCACATCCGCGCCCGTGTTGACCAGAATCGAGGGCGCCGTCCGGCCGCGGCCGAGGCGCATGGAGCAGAACTCGTTGGTGTCGAGCGGCTTCTCGAGCGTACGGAGGGTCTTCGAGCCGTCCATGCCCATGACGGCGTAGACGAGATCGCCCTCCTGCGCGGCGATGGAGCTCATGGCGTGCGCAGCGCGGCCGCACAGGTTCGAGAGGTCCGTCGAGCGCGCGATCGCGGTCGCCTCGCCGCGGGTGAGCAGATACAGCGTCCGCTCCCCGATGACGTGCAGGCGCAGGGAAGAAGCCCGCGCCATGAGGCCGTTCTTACGGCCGCGCAGCTCGCCGCGGACGAACGACGCCGACGACGAGGGGATGAAGAGGAACCTGACCTCGCGCGCGAGGGCGCGGGCGCGGGCGACCGCCTCCTCGAACTCGACGCCTGCCGCGCGCGCCATGGCCAGGCGCTCGACGACCATGCCGAGGCCGACCGACGCGACGCCCGCGTCGACGGTGCGCAGCACGCAGGGACCTCCCCCGAGCTCGGCGATGGCCTGCTCGGCGGCTCCCCAGCTGCCCGTGCCCGAAAGCGAGGTGCACACGGTCGCGATGTGATCGTAGCCCTCGTCGATGAGCCGCTGGTAAACACCGAGGATGCGCTCTTTGGAGAGCTTCTGGACCTCGGCGGACTTGTGCCGCGTGATCAGCGCCGTAGCCTCGTCGCGATCGGCATCGTCCATGAGGACGCGGCCGCCGGCCTCGATGCCCAGCGGGACACACACGACCTCCAGCCTCGAGAGGATCTCGGGCGGGAGGTCGCAGGTGCTGTCGCAGACTATGGCGAAGGATTTGCGCGTCACGGGTGAGCGGTGCCTCTTACTTCCAGAAACGGTTGATGGTCTGCTCGCGGTCGGGGCCGACGGCGACGAACGAGACCTTGACGCCGCTGAGCTCCTCGATGAGCTTGATGTAGTCCTGGGCGTTCTTCGGGAGCTCGTCGAAGGACTTGCAGCCGGTGATGTCCTCGGTCCAGCCGGGGACCTCGATGTACTTGGGCTTGGCCGCGTCAAAGACGGCGCGGTGCTCGGGGACGGTCGTATACTCGACGCCGTCGCAGTCGTAGGCGGTGCAGACCTTGATGGTGTCGAGGCCCGTGAGCACGTCGAGCTTGGTGATGGCGAGATCGGTGAGGCCGTTGACCTGCGCGGCGAACTTGGTGACGACGGCGTCGTACCATCCGCAGCGGCGCTTGCGGCCCGTGGTCACGCCGTACTCATGGCCGGTCTCGAGCAGGAACTTGCCCACGCCCTCGTCGAGGTCGAGCTCGGTCGGGAAGGGGCCGGAGCCGACGCGGGTGAGGTAGGCCTTCGCCACGCCGAGGACGCGGTCGATGTTGGTGGGGCCGACGCCCGAGCCGGTGACGGCGCCGCCGGCGGTGCAGTTGGAGGAGGTCACGAACGGGTAGGTGCCGTGGTCGATGTCGAGCATCGTGGCCTGGGCGCCCTCAAAGAGGATGCTCTTGCCCTGGGCGAGCTCCTCGTTGAGCAGCTTGCCGCTCTCGACGATGTGCGGGTTCAGGCGCTCGGCGTAGGCGGCGAACTCCTCGCAGACGGCGTCGACGGAGTAGGTCGGCAGGCCGTAGACCTTCTCGAGGATGGGGTTCTGGTAAGCGAGGGACGCCTCGACCTTCTCGCGGAAGCGGGCGGGGTCGAGCATGTCCTGCATGCGCAGGCCAGTACGGTTCATCTTGTCCATGTAGCAGGGGCCGATGCCGCGCTTCGTGGTGCCGATGAGGTTCTTGCCGAGGTTCTTCTCGTGCGCGCCGTCGAGGTCTTTGTGCCAAGGCATGACGATGTGCGCGTTGCCCGAGATACGCAGGCCGGCGCAGTCGAGGCCCTCGGCCTTGAGGTGGTCGATCTCCTCGAGGATGACGGTCGGGTCGACGATGCAGCCGTTGCCGATGACGGAGAGGACGTCCTTGTGGACGATGCCCGACGGAATCTGGTGAAGGGCGAGGTGATGGCCGTTCGCGACGACGGAGTGGCCGGCGTTCGCGCCGCCGCCGTAGCGGCAGACCACGTCGAAGTCACCGGAGATGAGGTCGGTGATCTTTCCCTTGCCCTCGTCGCCCCACTGGGCACCCACAAGCACTGTTGCGGACATGTGCATCCTCTCTTTGAATTGAGACATACAGGCTGATTATAGCAGCGCCCGCCGCTGGACGGCGTCTAGTCCTCGTAGTGGTTGTCGATCTCGACGAACTTGGTGGAGCTGGCGAGGAAGGTCAGCGGCACGTCCGCGAGCGAGCCGGAGCGGTTCTTGGCGATGATGAAGGTCGTCTCGCCGACGGCGGGACGGTCCTCACGGGCAGCCTCTTCCTCGTTCATGGAGCGGTCGAGGAAGCAGACGATGTCGGCGTCCTGCTCGATGGAGCCGGACTCGCGCAGGTCCGAGAGCTGCGGGCGCTTACCGGTTCGGTTCTCGACGGTACGGTTGAGCTGCGACAGCGCGACCACGGGGACGCCGAGGTCCTTGGCCATGATCTTGATGCCTCGCGACATCTCGCCGACCTCGGTGGCGCGCGAGTCGGCGCGGTGCCCGCCCTGCGGCGGCGAGACGAGCTGCAGGTAGTCGAGGACCACGATGCCGAGCTTCTTTCCGCGGAGCATGCGACGAGCCTTGGCTCGCACCTCGGTCACCGTGGTGCCGGGGGTGTCGTCGATGACGATGTCGAGCTGGCTCAGCTGGTTGACCGCCTCGAGGATCTGCGGCCACTGGTCGTCGCGAATGCGGGCGGAGCGGATCTCCTGCAGCCCGATGCGCGCCTCGGCGGCGAGCAGGCGCTGCGCGATCTCGGCCTTGGACATCTCGAGCGAGAAGAACGCGACGGAGGCCCCGTGGTAGGCGGCGTTCGTCGCGAGGTTCAGGGCGAAGGAGGTCTTGCCGACGCCCGGTCGGGCGCCGAGGACGATCATCTGGCCGGGGCGCAGGCCGAGCAGGCACTCGTCGATCTTCGGGAAGCCGGTCTGGACGCCAAGGGTCTTCTCGCCGGCCATCGACTGCTCCTCGAGCTCCTCGTAGAGCTCGCCCATGATCTCCTCGAGCGACTGCTCACTTTGGCGCACGTCGCGGTTGGTAACGTCGAGCAGGAGCTTCTCGGCGCGGTCGACGACCTCCTTGGTGTCCTCGGGGGCGTCGAAGGCCAGCGCTGTGATCTGGGCCGAGGCCTGGATCATCTTGCGCAGCGTGGTGTCGCGGTGGAGCATCTCGATGTAGCGGCGCCAGCCGACGAGGGCGAGCGAGTTGTTGCCCAGGCCGAGGAGGAACGATCGGCCGCCGATGCGCTCGAGGTCGCCCTGGGTGCGCAGCTGGTCGGCGAGGCTGATGGCGTCGATGGGGCGGTTCTTGTCGAACATCTCGCGCATGGCGACGAACACGATGCGATTCGACGGGTGGAAGAAATCGTCCGGCGTCAGGCCGATCAGGCACTCCTGCAGCGCCTCGGCGCTGATCATCATGGCCGAGAGGACCGAGGACTCCGCCTCGAGGTCCTGGGGCATGTCGCGCCCCTCCTCCATCGTCATCTTCGTCGGGTTGATTCCGTAGTCGTCAGCCACCGTCTGCCTTTCGTCGTTTGCGTGAGCCTTATTCTACCGATTGCGTATGGGGAGGTTGTCTTCCGCCGCAGCGGCGTGTTCCGAGGAGTTTCAACACGTGCTCGAGGGTTTAAGCGGGGGTTATTCCAGTTTTCAACGTTTTCAACATTAATCCGCGGCTTACAGAACCACAGTTTTCAACATGTTTTCGACATTCGGCATATCCCCAGCTAAGAAGCCTGAGCATACGTTCGCCTTCCCGCACAGATTTGACCACTGATGCAAAACCGCAGGTAGACGGCTTGAGTTTGCGCTTCGCAAAAGAAAGCCCCAGAAGACCACTTGGTCCTCCGGGGCTCATGTGCGCTATGCCACCCGACCTCGACTTCTATGTAAGCTAGGCGCTTACCTGCGGGTTTTGTAGAAAACCCCAGCTAGATGCCGAGCCGTGTAAACAGTGGCTACTCGGCGACCTCAGCGGTCTCCTCGGAAGCCTCGGCCTCGTCGGCCTCGGTCTCCTCGGCAGCCTCCTCAGCCTTGGCCTCCTCGGCCGTGACGCCGACGAGGACGGTGACCTCGGCGGTGATGTCGCGGTAGAAGTTGACCGGGACCTTGTGGGCGCCGACGCTCTTGATGCCGTTGCCGCGGCCGACGCGCTTGCGGTCGACCTCGGTGCCGAGCTGAGCCTCGATCGCGTCGGCGACCATGGCGGCGGTGACGGAGCCGAAGAGCTGGCCCTCCTCGCCGATCTTGGCGTCGACGGTCACGGACTTGCCGTCGATGGCGGCCTTGAGGGCCTCCGCCTTGGCAATACGCTCGGCCTCGCGCTTCTCGATGTTCTTGCGGCGCTGCTCGAGCTGCTTGATGTTGCCCGGGGTGGCGGGCTGGGCCTTCTGGTTGGGGAACAGGAAGTTCTCCGCGAAGCCCTGAGCGACCTCTACGATGTCGCCCTCGCCGCCCTTACCCCGAAGCTCCTCCAGGAGGATGACTTTCATGGGATACTCCTTCGTCGGTCGGCTCTCGCCGACCCTTAATCCTGCTTCGGTTCGTCCTGGATCGCATGGCGCTGCTCACCGCGCGGAAGCCGGCGGAAGTTGCTCCAGATATCCAGGAGTCCCACGACGCTCATTACGATGAACTGCACCTCGAGATACAAGGCCGCCAGGATCGCGAGCCGAGCGGCGAATGCGGGGGTCTTGCGATTCCGCATGTGCCACACGAGGACCGCGAGGCCCTGCGCCGCCAGCGCGTACCGCACGGTCAGCAGGGCATTGCCCGCGACCATGAGGACGACGTTGCCGAAGGTGTCCTGGTGGGTGTACCAGGCCACGCATCCGGCGAGGGCCGCGACGAAGACCGCGACGACCCAAAGCGGCAGGTCGAAGAGACCGAAGTCCGGCCACTCGACCCTACGGCTGCGCAGGCGGCGAGCGGCGAGCCCTGTGCCTGCGAACGCGCAGAGGAACTCGAGCATCGACTCGGTCGAGAACGCCGCGGGCCAGAAGGTCCGCACCGCCCACTCCACGAGCGATCGGCTGGAGGCGTCGACGCCGGCAGCCTCGAGGGCCTGCAAGTTGCTCACAAGCACCTCGATGAACGAGTCGCCCACCCTCGTGCCCGCCATCATCGCCGATGCGGCCGCCGACCCGATCTGGGCCGCCGCCGTGATCGCGACGATCGCGCACGCGACCCCCGGACGCATCCGGCCCTTCTCGACCGCGAGGGCCGATCCGAGCGAGAGCGCGCCGACGATCAGCGCGTCCGGCACCGCGCCGGCGCCAATGAAGGCGCCGCCGATGCCGCAGGCAACGAGCGTGCCGGCGGCGATGAGGGCATGAGCGCCCCTACCCCTGCCGGCGCCTGCGCACAGGGCACCGAACCCCATGAGCAGGCAAGCCAACGGCGGCACGCTTGCCGCCAATAAAGCCCCTGCGACGCAAAGGACGCATGCGAGGACGAACGGCGTCTCCTTGGGACCGTTTTGGCGCTGGTCCTTCCAGAGCGTAAGCCCGCCCTCCTGCTGGGGTTCTCCTGCCCCGTGCATCCCCTCGGGAACGGGGGGAAGCCCGTTGTCATGCGAGAAACCCAAGCTCAAACGCCCTTTCTCGAAGCGGTTCCGATTACTAACCGCGGTTACGGCCGCCGCGGCTGGAGACCACGGGGACGGTGTAGGGCAGAAGGGCCATCTCGCGGGCGCGCTTAATCGCGTTGGCGATGTCCCTCTGGTGCTGCGTGCAAGCGCCAGTGACGCGGCGCGGCTTGATCTTGCCGCGATCGGTCATGTACTTACGAAGAAGCTGCGTGTCCTTGTAATCGATGAACGCAGTCTCCTCCTTGCAGAACTGGCAGAACTTGCGACGCGGCTGGCGCGAAAAATCTTGCTTCTGCTGAGCCATGTCTATGTTGCCTTTCGTATGGCGACCGTAGGTCGCCGGTGTTTAGAACGGGATGTCCTCGTCGTAGACGTCCGCCGGAGGCGGGGTCTGGACGGGACGGGCAGCCGGCGCAGGCGCCGCATACGCGGGAGCCGAGGCCTGGTAGCCCTGGTTGACCTGGGCGTATTGCTGCGGAGCGGGGGCCTGATAGCCCTGACCCTGCTGCTGGCCGTTCCTCGAGGAGAGGAAGTCGAGGTCATCGACGACGACCTCCAGCTTGCTGCGCTTCTGCCCGTCCTTCTCCCAGGACGAGTAGCGGAGCTTGCCCTCGATGGCGACCTTAGAGCCCTTGGAGAGGAAGCGCGAAAGCGGTTCGGCGCGGGCGCCGAAGACGACGCAGTCGACGAAGTTCGGGTAGTCCTCCCAATCGCCGGTCTGCTGGTTACGCCTACGATCGTTGACGGCGACCCCGAAGTGCAGGATCTGCGTGCCGCTCGTCGTGGCGCGGAGCTCGGGGTCCCTCGTGAGGTTGCCCGTGATCATCACCTTGTTGATGCTCATTTGACTCACTCCCTCTTCGTGCAGGCCTCGGCCTGCGCCTCCATGCTTAGTCCCTGTCCTCGCGGCGCACGATCATGTGGCGCTTGACAGCGTCGTTGATGCGCAGAACTCGGTCGAGCTCGGCGATCTGCGTGGGGTCTGCGTGGAAGTTGATGAGAGTGTAGTCACCCTCGGTGAGGTCGTCGATCTCAAAGGCGAGCTTGCGCTTGCCCCAGTCCTCGACGTTGTCGATGGTGCCGCCGTCGGTCGTCACAGCAACCTCGATGCGCTTCATAGCGCCGGCGCGCTGCTCCTCGTTGGACGCGGGATCGACAAAATACAGCAGTTCATAAGCCTTCATGTGGTCACCTCCTCTGGGCTGATGGCTCCGGGAAGTGAAGGTGCACCCGGAGCAGGAAAGTTCCGAAGGAGGATGTTAACACACGCCGGCGCGATTTCTCGCAAAGAACCTGCTAATGCTTCGTTTTTCCTCGAATTCGGCCTCCACGCCGCCCTTCTTTATAGACGAGACGAGCGTAACAGAGCCGCGGGACAACAATCCTTCCCGTGCCTTCCGTGAACCTTTCGGGTGTCTTTCCGCTGGTTGACAGGGTTTTCTACAATCTAAAGGCCAAGGCCCCCGGTGCTGTTCGGTCAGCTCCGGGGGCCTTGGGGGCTCGCTCATTGTTTCTCCACGACCGCCTAGGCGAGCGGGTCGTTTTCGTCGGCGGAAGGCTCCTGGTCGCCCTCATTCGGAAGCTTCCCGACAGGAGCCGCCGCGACAGGCGTCACCTCGATGATGCCATCGTCAGAGTTTTCATCATCCCGCAGGTCAGGGGCGGCATCCGATTCATTCTCCTGACCGGAGGCGGCATCGGCGGCGCATCCGTCCCCGCCGTCCTTGCGCATCGGGGCTCCGCAGTTGGGGCAGAACCTCGACGCGGACGGAACCTCGGCGCCGCAGCTCGGGCACGCGACCGGCGTGGGCATCCCCGCCACCGGCGGCACAGGAACGTCTGCCGCGGGCGCCTCGGGAACGACCGGCTCGGGCAGCGGGTCCTCGTCCCTACCCCAAGTGGGCACGTTGAACTGGCGCAGCCACAGTGCGACGCCGCAATAGCTCAGCAGGTTCACAAAGACGCCCGAGACGAGCGCGAGCACCGCCGTGATCAGGATCGCGGGCCCGAACTGCTGGAAGAGATAGCCTACGACCTCGAGCGCGAGTCGGGCCTCCTCTGCCTCGGTCATGTAATAACCGTAGCCGCCGCTCACGTAGTCGCCGAGGTCCATAAAGAAGCCGATGGAGCCGATCGCGGCGGGCACAAAGAGGAAGAGCGCGACCACCACGACGATGACGCCGGCGACGAGGCTGATCAGCCACACGCGCAGAAGCCCCCACGGGTCGTGGGAGCCCATCTGCCACAGGGTCGGGGCGCGGTAGCCGGCCTTGAAGTTCTGGTACACCGTGGCGCGAACAGCCGCGACCATGACGAGCATGCCGACGAAGATCATAAAGACGCCCCACGCGAAGCTCAGGAGCTCGCCGACCCACGGGAGGTTGCCGAGGATCCCGCCCACGAACGCGGCGACGATGTTCCAGCCCAGAAAGACGACCGCGCCGCGCCAGCCGGATTTAATGAGCTGGCCGACCTTCACGTGACGGGAAGGGGCCTCGGTCGAGCCCCAAGCCACCCGGCGTGCCCACTCGAGGCAGTACCCGAACACGGCAAGCGGGCCCACGATGGGCACGAGCGAGGCGAGCGCGCACAGGGCGACCGGTTTCCACCAGCCCTTCTCTTGAGTGAGCATTGCCCAAGCACGGCTAAAGTAGCAGTCCTTCTGGAACCCGCTGAGGTTGGCTTCGTTAGACATGATTCTCCCATCTGCAGAGGTTACACAGAGTATACCCCACGAGCCTGAAACCTGACCAGAACCTGCTGGTTACGGCATGCGCGCCATCGCAACATACGATTGCGACGGCTCGGTTGAGACGCGGAAAGCAGCGAGACGAGCCCTTATTTGCACAAAAAAGCCCCGGCGCGAACGCCGGGGCTATTCAATCAATGGCGGAGGAGGAGGGATTCGAACCCTCGTACCCCGAAGGGTAAACGGTTTTCGAGACCGCCGCATTCAACCACTCTGCCACCCCTCCGTAGGGCGACGGGGGCCCGTAGGCCCCCGTGAAGTTACTGGCGGAGAGTCTGGGATTTGAACCCAGGATACGCGGTTAGCGTATACACGATTTCCAATCGTGCTCCTTCGGCCACTCGGACAACTCTCCAGTTGAAGTGGTGCGGGGGTTATTGTAACGGAAGTTTCGCCGCTACGCCACCTTAATTTTGCGTAACTTGCTAGGATTGATGAGAAATCTTCCCAAACAGCCCTCCAGGAGCCCGATGTTCACCGTATTTGCCCAGACCAGCACCCACATCGCCGTCAGCTTGCCGGCGTGGCTCGACCTCGCCTCGGTCGCCGTCGGCGGCATCTCCGGCGCGCTCGTGGCGAAGGAACGCGATCTCGACCCCATCGGCTTCGTCGGTCTCTCGATGCTGTGCGGGCTGGGCGGCGGCCTCATCCGCGACATGGCCATGCAGGTCGGCAGCGTCTACATGCTCGACAACCCCTACGCCGTCCCCGCCACGGCCGCCATCGGGCTCGCAGTGTTCTTCTTTGCCCGGATGTTCGAGAAGGTCCCCAATCTGCTGGAATGGGTCGACATCATATCGGTCGGGCTATTTGCCCTGGGCGGGACGGACAAAGCCATCGTGCATGGCCTCCTGCCCGTCTCCGCGATCCTCATGGGCACCCTCACAGGCGTGGGCGGCGGCATGCTGAGGGACGTCTTCCTCGGGGACGTGCCGCGGATCTTCAAGCCGAGCAACTACTACGCTGTGTGTGCCCTGGCCGGCAGCACGACCTACTATGCGCTGGTCAAGTGGGTCGGCATCGATAAGTACATCGCCGCGGTCGCCCTCATGGCGGTGACGGTGGGGCTGCGCCGCTGGTCGCTCTCGCACGACGCGACGACGCCTTCCTCCCATGACCTCACCCCCGCGATCAAGCGCGCGATGGGGCGGCACAGGAAGTAAGAAGGGCTGCGGAACGGTCAACGAGCCCATGGTCTCGCCCGTATTAACGCCCACAGCGGGCAGCCTCTATCTGCTGCCCATTTCGGCACCCCCAGAGCGGGCCTTCAACAAATCGAAGGGCCACAAAGAAGGCCGCCCGGCGCGAGCGCGTCGGGCGGCCTTGTGGTGCTCGCTCGGATGCCGGCTAGGAACTAGTCCTCCCTGCGGCGACGGTGGAGCGTCGTCGCCACGAGCACGAGGCCCGCAGTACCCGCGACCACGGCGAACGTGTTGCTGGTCACGTCGCCGGTCTTGGGGGTCTTGCCGGACTTGGGCGCCTTGGGCGTCTTCGGGGACTTCGGGGTCTTGGGGGTCTCCGGGGTCCTCGGAGTCTCGGAGTTCACGAACGGGAGGTTCTGGTCCGCGTCGTCGCCCTGGATGGGCTTATTGACAGCCTTGGAGGACTTGACGGTCACGGACTTGACCTCGAGGTCACGGGCGTTCAGCGTGCCGTCGTTCTTCTCGTCGACGACGTAGGTCACGGAGTAGACCGTGGGGTCGCGCTTGACGTTCGGTGCCTTGGTGGCGTCGACCGGGGCCTCAGAGATCGTGTAGGTGTAGCGACCGGCCTTGTCGAAGCTGAGCTTGTCGAAGGCGACGTGGCCGTTCACGTCGACCGCCTTGGTCTGGAGAACGGTGCCGGCGCTGTCCTTGAGCTGGAAGGAGAACTGGCCGGCCTTCATCTCCCACACGCGGCCGTCGTTGGTCTTCACGGTCTTCTGGACCGTAGGCGCGGCGGTCGCGGGCGCGGCGGCGTAGGTGTTGTCGAACGCGGCCGCAGCTTGGTCGGCCTTGTCCTGACCGAGGTAAGAGACGGCGCAGTTGAGCGTGCCGTCGCCGTTGTCGGTGACCTTGACCTGAACGTTCACGTCGTTGGCGGCGGTCCAGCCGGCTGCCGCGGGCGCGATCTCGTGCACCGTGTAGTCGAAGGTCTTGCCCGCGTCGGCGAGCGTGTAGCCCAGGGCCTTGAACTCAGCGGTCTTGCCAGCCTTGACCTTGACGTTCTCGACGCCGTCGACCTTCTGGCCGTCCTTGTCGAGAAGCTCGAACTCGAACTCCTCGCCGTCCTTGGCGGCGGTGCCGCCGTTGACGGTCTTGGTCACCGCGATGGTCGCGGAGCCGGTGGCGGTGTACTTGTTGTCGAACTGGGCTGCGGAGCCGTCGGCGGTCGCGCGCGAGTACTTGATGCCCTCGACCACGAGGTCGCGGCCGTTCGCGTCATAGCCGATCACGATCTGGACGGGCACATCGGGGGCATTAAACCAGCCGCCGGCGAGTTCTTCCTCGTGCACGGTGTAGTTGTAGGTACCAGGCTTATCGAAGCTCAGCTCGTCGAAGCTCGCCTCGCCGGTGCCGGTCACGGTCGTGGAACCGACCTCTTCACCGTTCTCGTCGAGCAGCTGGAAGCTGAACGCGTGCTGTTCGTCCGGATCCTCGGTGCCGTTGATGAGCTTCTTGACGTTGAGGGCCGCAGAGGCAGGGGCGGCGGTGTAGGCGTTGTCGAACTTCGCGGCCGTAGCCGTCTCGTCTCCACCATAGACGACGGTCGCGTGGAGCTGATTCTCGGCATCGCGCTTGGACACCTTGACCGTAGCCGTTACGTCGGGCGCGTTCGTCCAGCGCTCACCGGCCGGGGTCACCTCGTGAATCGTGTAGGTATAGGTCTTGCCCTCGTTCTCGTCGCCGAGCTTGACCGCTGCGAACTTGGCGGAGCCGTCGGCGCCGGTCATCACGTTCTCGATCGCGGGAGCGCCCTCGTCCTCGGACGTTGCCGAGAACTCGAATTTCTCACTGTCGAGAGGGGCCTTGCCGTTCACGGTCTTGAGGAGCACGAGCTGGAACTCACCAGAAGCCTCGACGTAGGTGTTATCCATCGCGGCGGCATCGGCATCGGCAGCCTCGTAGGTCACCGTGGAAGCACCGAGCGTGCCATCTCCCTGGTCATCGCCGACCTCGACCGTCACCGTCTGGTCGGCGGCGTTGGTCCAGCCGGTCGCGGCGGGAGTCGACTCGTGGATCCTGTAGGTATAGGTCTTGCCCGCGTCGGCCAGCGTATAGTGCTGCTCGGGGAACGCGGCGGCGTCGGAGCCGGAGGTCGTCGCAGTGCCCACGACCTCGCCGTCCTTAAGAAGCTGGAAGTCGAAGCTCTTGTCGGTATTCTCGCCGTTCACGGTCTTGCGCACCTGAACGGTCGCCTTGCCCTCGGCCTCGTAGCGGTTATTGAAAGCGAGCACAGAGGCGCCATCGGGATACTCAACCTTGGCCCACACGTTGCCGTCGGCATCCAGCGCGTCGGATACCTTGATCTTCACGGTCTGGTCAGCAGCGTTCTTGTAGCCGGGGAGCTGGTTCTCCTCGTGCACCGTGTAGGTGTATTCCTTCCCCATGTCCTTCTCGGCAAGAGAGGCAGAGAAGGACGAATTGCCGTCAGCATCGGTCGTAGCGTCAGCGATGGCGGGCGCATCGGCATCGCCGGACTTGACAGAGAAGGTAAACGTCTTGCCGGCAGCCGGCACCTCGCCGTTCACGGTCTTATGAAGCGAGAAGGACACGTTGCCCGTCACGGCCTTGTAAAGGTTGTTCATCACAGCGGCGTCCTGGGCATCGGAAGCTTGGTCCACGTACTTCACACTCACGGGAAGCACGCCGTCGGTCGACTCGTCCATGCTGCCCACGGAAATCTCTATCAGGGCGTCGTTTGCGCGGGTCCACCCAAGGCCGAGCTCGGAAGTCTCGGAAACCTTATAGGTGTACGTCTTGCCCGCGTCCTCGGGACCAAAGGAAATCTTGCCGAAGGTCGCAACAGCCGCGCCGGTCGTGGTCGTCTGCTCCCCGCCCTCTTCGGGCATCGGGGCGCCCTCGGTCACCGCGAAAAGCGCGAAGTCGAACTGCGCGCTCTCGTCGGGCGCGGAACCGTTCACGGTCTTGAGGACCGAGACCTGAGTAGAGCCGGAAGCGGTGTAGAAGTTCTGGAAGACGGGCGGCCGCGCCGTCGCCAGTGTCGTAGTCGACGCTGGCCACGAGCTGACCGGCGTTGTCCTTGTTGACGATCTCGACCGTCACGGTGCGGACAGCCTCGTCATATCTCATACCGTTCTCGGAGCCCGCGACCTCGGAGATGCGGTAGGTGTAGGTTCCGGGCTCAGTGAACTCGATGTCATTAAAGCTCACCTTGCCATCGGCATTGTTATACGCGGTCTGCTCCTGACCAGGAGCGCCGTCGACCGGCGTGAGCTTGAATCTGAACTCGCGGTCCTTGAGGGCTCGGCCATCAAGGGACTTCTGGGCCCCGAGGGCGACCTTGGTGGACTTGACCCGGTACTCGTTACAGAACTCGGGTGCCGCAGTGGAGCCGTTGTCATACAAGGCGGTCGCAGCGAGTTGGCCGTCCTTGTCCACGACCTCCACGGTCACCTCGTGCTCAGTAGAGTCGTAGGTCACGCCATCTTCGCTGCCTTTGACCTCGCTGATCGTATAGGTGTAGGTGCCAGCCTTCGAGTACGTGATGCTGTCGAAGGAGACATTGCCGGAGGCGTCGTTCTTCTTGGTCTGGAGCACCTTGCCGGAAGCATCCTTGAGCTGGAACTCGAACTCATCGGCAGCGATGTTGCGGCCAGAGAGGACCTTGTGGGCCGCGAGGTCAACGGACGCACCCTTGGGAACATAGGAATTGGAGAACGCGATCTTGCCCTGGCCATAGGAGACCTCGGCCTTATACGCTCCCTTGACCTCGGTCACCTTGACGGTCACGCCAAAGCGTGTTCCGTCGTAGGTCACACCGGCCTCGTTGCCCGCGACCTCGCTCACCATGTAGCGGTAAGTGCCAGGCTCATCGAAGCTCAGGCCGAAGTCGAACTTGCCGGTCGCGTCGTTGCGCGCGGTCTGGACCTCGCCCGCGGTGCCGTCGACAGGAGTCAGCTTGAACTCGAACTCGCCATCGACCAGGTCACGGCCGGTGAGAGACTTCGTGCCCTCGATCGCGACCTTGGTCGCAGAGGGCTTCGTGTAGGTGTTCGTGATCGTAATAGGGTCGTCGACGCCGCAGTTGCTCGCGGCCACGAGCTTGCCGTCGGACTCGGCGACGTGGACCGTCACCTGATGCTCTGTGGTGTCATAAGTCGTGTTGACGGCGTCGCCGGCCTTCTCGGCGATGGTGTAGGTATAGTCACCGGCGGCCGTATAGTCAATCGCATCAAAGACGACCTTGTGGTCCTGGGCTGTCGCCTCCTTCTCCTGAAGGACATTGCCCTGGGAGTCCTTGAGCTGGAAGGCAAAGGACTCGCCGTCCTTGAAGTCGCGGCCGTCCAGGACCTTCTGCGCCGCGAGCTGGTAGCTCGTAGGGGCAACATCGATCTTCTCGTCATAGACGTTGTACGAATTCGCGGTCTTGAGATCGATCGCGGTTCCGAGTTTCTGCTCAAGCTGCTCAACCTGAGCCTTGGCCGCATCGAACTCATCGCTCTTCAGCATGAAGAAATGCTTGGAGCTATCGAGCTTGTAGCCACCAGGAGCGGCCGACTCGCGGAACCAGTACAAGGTGTCGGACTTGAGCGGTGTCCCTTTGGTACCAAAGATCGCAGTGCCGGACTCGGGGGTCTGCTCAGCGCTGACCAGAGTCGATGCACCCTCGAGGTTGCCAGAGTCGATGGCCGCATCGAGGTCGACGCTATAGAGCTCGAAGGTCGCGCCCGCGAGCTTGCGAGAGATGTCCTCGGCGTCGAGTTTGTTGACGCTAATGCTGTAGCCGGTGCCGGTGGTGGAGCCGGACGCCTGGTTGATCACCCAAGTCGCGCCGTGGTGGACCGAGCCGCCCTGCACGCCGGAAAGCGACGCGTCGTTTGAAATCGTAGCGGAGTCGCCGGGCTTGGCCGCCGGAAGGACGCGATACTCGACTTCGAGAGGTGTCCCGTCGGGGAGACTCAAGGTCAAACGGGTCCGCGTTTGACCATCAACCTGCACGTCCTTTGCGGAAACGCGGTACTCAGAGGACGAGAGCTCACCGGTGCGCTGGCCATTCTCGAGCTTGTAAACTTTGAGCGAAGAAGGAACGAAGGTGACAGACGCATCCATCGTGTCGGTCAACTCGACCGTATCGGAGTTGGGCACGAGGTCAACGGCGGTCTCGTTCACCTTGATGTTGTAGCGGATCTGAGAGGAGCCATTGATCTGGCTACCGGTCTTGGATAGGACTTTATTGTCGGTCTCAACGGTCTTGGACCCCTCGGGGAACCGAGTCTCTCCACAATAGGCTGAGGCGGTGTTGGTGAACTGAATCTTGCCTTCGGTCGAGACGTCCTCGGCCTTGGCAGCGGTCTTGTAGTTCAGTTTCACATAAACGGGCTCGGTCGCGGTGTCGGTCGAAATCGACCAAGAGAGCTGACCGTTACTCTCCGTAGGCTCAAGCTGCGTCTTCGAGCCCACCGATGTCCAATCGTTCGTGTTCAGGGAAACCCCGGCCGACCCTGTTACATAACTCATATTGGCCGGCAGGGTATCGGTCACGTTCACCGGCTGGCCGTTGAGGTCAAGAAGAGGGGACCAGTTGCCATTCTGCTTATACGCATTCACGCGCACGGTCCATTCTGATACCCATGCGCCCCTTTCGGAGCTGCCATCGACCTTCGACCAATCGAAGGACGAGTCCCACCACACATTGCCGTCTTTCTGGACCTGCGGGGCGTTCTTCACGGTGTGGGTCGCAGTTGACGAGGAATTCTTGACCGTAGCGGTGTTCGTGTAGGTATCGTTTGCGCCATTTGAATGGCTGCGATACGTCACCGTAATGTTATTCTTGCCGAGCAAGAATCGAGTCTTCTCGGTGTTCTTCAACGTTACGGTGAAGGCGTTCCAATTGTTGTTATCCGAAACAACATAATCCTTGTCGTTCACCAAGTCGACACCATCGGCAGAAACCTCAATTTGGTCAAGAGTAATTTGCTGATGGTTACTCGCATCGATATAGTCATGCATCGACACTGTAGACGGATCGGTATCGCCCGACATATTGGACGTCAGAATCGTCGACTTCCAGGACAGGTTACCATCGCCGTCATCAGAGACGAATTCCTTCTTAACGTACTCGTTGTCGTCCTTAGGCGTGAAAGTGCCGGTCCCTCTCCCCTCGGGGCCTTTGCCGTCAGAGGGTTTGACCTCGGCCGTGTTCGTAACGGAAGTCAACGAGGAAGGGTCCGTCATCTTGGTGTGATAGGTGATGGTGTATTGCTTGTTGCCCGCGTTATCGGGGAACTGATACGTGAAGGAAGACCCGTCGGAAGGTATGTCTCCAGAGCCGACCGTATTGCCGGCTGCATCCTTGACCTCATAGCTTCCGGTATAGGCCTGGCCATCGCCGAGCTTATCCGTGAACACGTAGCCGGCCATGTTGGCTTTGAGGTTGCCGGAGTTGACCGTTACCGTCCACGCGATGTCATCGGGAGTGCCGGAGGCGGACTTCCCCACCATGTTGTAGCTGATCTGCGGTGCCCATGCGGTCTTCTCATCTGAAGTTTGGCGGTTGTTGTCGCTGCCCCAAGACCACTGAGCCTTGTTATCGGCATTGCTCAAACCCTCGCCGTTCTTGAGTGCATCAAGCGCCGACTGCTTGATCTTCGTCTTATAAGTGAGTTTGTGGTTGCCCTTGGTCAGATCGCCGACCGAGATGGTCGCGCTCTGGCCATTAACATCGGCGGACACGGCCTGTCCATCAACCTGGAACGACCCCTCGACGTATTCGAGGTTGTTGCCAAGAGCATCCTCGACCTGGAGGTTCTTTGCGCTAGAAGCGACGTTGAGATCGACAGTCCACTCGATAGCCTGGTCCTCGGAATTGAACTTGCCCCACTTGTTGCCGTCGACGTTGCCGTCCTTCACGTGAACGGTCACGGTCTTACCGGTACCCGGGAAGTGGATCGACACTTCATCGCCATCGGAGAGATTGTCCCCGCTGAGCGAAAAGCTGAAGTTCGCCTTGGCCATGATTTCGCTAGGGTAATATTGCAGCCAATCTTCGGTGTAGCGAAAACACAGCTTGTTTCCTTCGATTACGATCTCGCCGGCCAGGTTGCCCTGCTCGTCATAGAGGTCCTGGTTTGCCATCGTAATCGAAGTGATGTTATCGGGGAACGTGTAGAGGACTTCCTGTTTACCCTTCTCGGGGACGTCGCCTCCTTTGAAATCTATCACGAGAGCTGCGTAAATCTTGTCGCCAGTGGATACGGCCCGATCGCCAAGGGGCGTCGTGTGCTTATCATCCGTAAAAAGGTCCAAGGTCACCTTGCACTCGGTGTTATCGTCGATAACGATTTGCTGCGAGTCCTGGACCCGTGTATCGTCTGCGGCAGATTCCTCAGCAGCCTGGCCTTCTACTGCCCGAGCAGAATCGTCAGTCGAGGCAGCAACGGCGTCGGACGCTGCGGATGTGTCCGTCGCATCGGCCGTCGCTTTGGCTGCATCGCCCTCAGCGCCATCCTTCGCCTGCTGATCATCCTGCTGCTCCACGACGACGTCGGAGCCCCCATCGCTCGATGCGGCATAGGCGGACTGGATGGGCATCGCATAGTTCTGCGCGACAAGTGTCGCGGTAAGAAAGATGGACAAGAATTTCTTGCCCTAGTTGGCTCGTTTCACTTCTTCTCCTCTCGTGTTGGTCTATATAAAAAAATCCTCCGCACGAAAATACGCAGAGGAGTAGTAGACCTTAGGCCTCCAACTCAAGGCCCCGTAATACCTGAATTGGTTGTTTATGCAGTTCAGAGGCATCTCATTCACAGATATATGGGTCGACAACCGCTCGGGAGCGGCTTTATAAAGTCGTTTCCTCGACCATACGTATGCATAGCAATGCCTCTTTTCTTTCAAAAACGGTCACGATGCGAGCTTGATTATACCCCCCGTACACGCATTTGAACTATTGGCCATATTCAAGCCGAAATGTTGTGCAACGTTTAATTTTTGCCCACCCCCGACGCAAACGCAGTTTGGGGACGGATACCAAATCGATTTAGCATCCGTCCCCAAACCATGTTCGGTATCCGTCCCCAAAATCGAGGGGGTAGGAAAAGAGGCGCACCCCCGAAGGAATACGCCCCTTATCAAATGCGGCACGCGCACAGATAGACGCGCGGTCTTACTTCTTTACCTTGCCGTTGCGGACGGCCCACTTGCGGCGCTCGGTCTCGTTGAGGATGCGCTTGCGCATGCGGATGCTCTTCGGCGTGACCTCGACGAGCTCGTCGTCCATGATGTACTCGAGGGCTTCCTCGAGCGTGAAGGACTTGGGCGGGGTGAGCTGCACGGCGATGTCGGCGGTGGAGCTGCGCTGGTTGCCGAGGGACTTGGTGCGCGCGATGTTGACGACCATGTCGCCGGGCTTGGAGCGCTCACCGACGAGCATGCCCTCGTAGCACTCGTCGCCGGGGCCGACGAAGAGCTGGCCGCGCTCCTGCAGGGTGCCGAGCGCGTAGGCGACCGCCTTGTCGGTGCTCATCGAGATCATGGCGCCGTTCTGGCGGACGCCGATCTCGCCGGCGTAGGGGCCGTACTCGAGGAACGTGTGGCAGAAGACGCCCTCGCCGTGGGTGACGTTGAGGATGCGGTTCTTCAGGCCCATGATGCCGCGGGTCGGGATCTTGAACTCGAGGTGGGTCTGGGTGGTGCCGGTGTCCATGCTGGACATCGTGCCGCCGGCGTTGCCGAAGACCTCGATGACCTTGCCGGAGTACTCGCCCGGGCACTCGACGACGGCCTGCTCCACCGGCTCGACGGTGTGGCCGTGCTCGTCCTTCTTGAACAGGACGCGCGGGCGACCGACCTGGAACTCGAAGCCCTCGCGGCGCATGGACTCCATAAGGACCGAGAGGTGCAGGATGCCGCGGCCGGAGACCTCGATGCCGGTCTTGTCGGGCAGCTCCTCGATCTTCATGGTCACGTTGTTCTCGCGCTCCTGGAACAGGCGCTCCTTGAGCTGGCGGCCGCCGACGATGTCGCCCTCGCGGCCCACGAGCGGGGAGGTCGAGGCCTCGAACACGATGGAGAGGGTCGGCGGGTCGATCTCGATGGGCTCGAGCTCGACGGGGTTCTCCGGGTCGGTGTAGACGTCGCCGATGTCGGTCGAGTCGACGCCCACGACGGCGGCGATGTCGCCGGCCACGGCCTCGGTGCACTCCTTGCGGCCCAGGTAGTCGAAGGTGTAGAGCTGCTTGACCTGGCTCATGGCGCGGGAACCGTCGTTCTTCACGACGAGGATCTTGTCGCCGTCGTGGATGGTACCGGAGTAGATGCGGCCGATGCCGATGCGGCCGACGTAATCGGAGTGGTCGATGGTCACGCACTGGAGGGCCAGCGGGCCGTCGGGGTTCACGTCGGGGGCGGGCATGTCGTCGACGATCATGTCGAGCAGCGGGTACATGTTGTCGTTGCCGTCGTTGGGGTCCAGACGGGCGAAGCCGTTGACCGCGGAGGCGTACACGACGTGCTCCATGGCGAACTCGAGCTGCTCGTCGGTGGCGTTGAGGTCGGCCATGAGGTCGAGGCAGTCGTTATAGGCCTTCTCGGGGTCGGCGCCGGGCTTGTCGATCTTGTTCACGACGATCATGACCGAAAGGCCGGCCGCGATGGCGTGCGAGAGCACGAAGCGGGTCTGCGGCATCGGGCCCTCGGCGGCATCGCACAGCAGCAGCGCGCCGTCGGCCATGCGCAGGACGCGCTCGACCTCGCCGCCGAAGTCGGCGTGGCCCGGGGTGTCGATGACGTTGATCTTGATGTCTTTGTACTCGATGGAGATGTTCTTCGCCAGGATGGTGATGCCTCGCTCGCGCTCCTGGTCGTTGGAGTCGAGCACGCGCTCCTCTACCTGCTGGTTCGCGCGGAAGGCGTCTGTGGCCTTCAGCAGCTCGTCCACGAGCGTGGTCTTGCCGTGGTCGACGTGCGCGATGATGGCGATGTTCCTGATGTTCTCCTGGCGCATATGTCCCTCTCGATGTCTAGGTGCCTAGCTATTCGGCAACTGGCTTAGTATACAGCGCGAACGGCACCGTCACGGCTTCTACAGGGAGAAGTGCTGGCAGGACGGGCCGCCGCGACGGCGGCGAGGCGCGCGGCGGCGCTACAGCAGCGGCTCGACCTCGCCGGCGGGAGCAGGCTCGGTCCAGCCGAAGGTGTCCTCGTCGCCCGTGACGTCTACCAGGGAATACGCTGAGTAGCTGCGATAACCGCGCTCGCCGAACTCGAGGATCACGGCGTCCTGGTAGGCGCCCTCCTCGTCGGCGATGGCCCCGCGGTACGCGAGCGCGTAGCGCACGGCGTCCGCAGACTCCGCCGCTGCCTTCCGGGCGCCCTCGAGGCACTCCTCCGGGCCGTCCTCGGCGAACTCGAGGCTCTCGATGTGGCCCGACTCGTCGCCGAGCGCGAGCAGGACGTGCAGGTCCTCCCCCACCGCGAGCACATCGAGGGCGCGGCCGAGGAGCGTGCTCGCGAGCTCATCGGTCTTGTGCGAGACGCCTTCGCGCCGCTCATCGGTTTGTGGCATCGGGTTCCTTTCTTCGTGGCCCATTGCCACGATGGTACCGCAGCGAGCCCGGTTCTTTGGGAAGCGGCGCCTTAAACGATGCGCCTTCCTTGAAATCGAGTGCCTTGGCTCCGCGCTTCAGCCGCGCTCGAGGGGCAAGAAGAAGAGCGGGGCGCCAGATCTCGGCGCCCCGCCCGGTGCTTTCGGAGCCGGCAGCCCCTGCGATTTAGGGACAGTGCCCCCGCTGCCTCTAGAACTCCCGGCGCCTCCGCGCGAGCCTGACGGCGATCGCGACGATCACGCCCCCGACAGTCGCCAAGAGGGTCAGCGTCGTGGCGGCGAGCAGGTCATCACCGGTTTTCGGGGTGCGCCCGGCCGTGTTGCGGACCCGCGTCGTCGTGGTCGTCCCCGTAGGCGTGGAGGGCGGCGTCTTCGGGGTGGTCGTCGACGGGTTGGTGGGCGTCGTGGGCGGGGTGGGCGGCGTATATGTGTTCATGAACACCAGCGCGCCGCCCTTCGCGTCGTTCGTCACGGTCGCCACGAGCTGCCCCTCGCCGTTGTCCTCGATCTCGACGGTCACGGTGTAGGCGTGCTTGTCGTACGTCACGCGGTCTTCCTTGCCGTCGACCTCGCTCACCTTGAAGGTATACGTCCCGGCGTTCTCGAACACGAGGTGCGGGAACGCCACGTTGCCGTCGGCGTCGTTCGTCGCGGTGAGCTCAACGGCCTTGCCGTCAACCTCGCCCGTGAGCAGGAAGGTGAACCTCCCGCGGGCGAGGGCAGCGCCGCGCAGGACCTTCTTTGCGCTGATCATGACGTCTGCGGGGGCGGCGGTGTAGGTGTTCTCGAACACAGCATCGGCCGCGTACTCGGCCTTCGCCACGAGGTGGCCCTCGCCGTCGTCAGTGACCGTCACGCTGACCTGGACGGATCGCCCGTCGTACTTCACGCCGCCGCGCGGCTCGGCCGGCACGAGCTCGCGGATCGTGTAGGTGTACGTGCCAGGGGCCGTGTACTCGATCGCGTCGAAGGAGACGTTGCCGTCGGCGTCGTTCGTCGCGGTGAGGACGGTCTGCCCGTCGGCACCCATGAGGGCGAACTCGAACTCGCCGGCGACGAGATCGCGGCCCTCGAGGCTCTTGCGCGCTGTGATGGAAGCGCTCGTGCCCGTGACGTCGTAGGTGTTGATGAAGGCCAGGTCAGGAGCATCGAGATGCCTGGCGGAGGCCACGTCGGGGCCATCGACGAACTCGGCGCTCAGGTGCCCGGCGCCGTCGTCGGTGACCTTGATGTAGACGTCGCGGGAAGCGCGGGCGTCGTTGGCGACGCCGGGCAGGCTGCCGGACTCGGTGACGACGTAGCGGAAGATGCGGCTGCGGGGCCCGGGGGCCTGGGCCGCGGGAGCGGCGGCGATGCCGGCGTCAGCCTGGGGATCGGTCTCCAGGGCAGGATCGTCTGCAACGACCTGTGCGCCGTCCACCTTGCCATCGTTCACCGCGAGGCGGATCGCGCTGCGTTTAGGCGTCCAACGGGCGGCTGCCGCCACGGGAGCGAGCTCCTCTGCGGGAGCCTCCTGGACCACAGGGGTGTCGGCCAGGGGCGCGGGCTCCTCCTCGGCCAGGGGCGCGGGGTCAGGCTCGGTCTCGGGCACGCTATCGACCTCGGTATCAGGCTCAGCGTTGAGCTCCTGAGCATCGGCGTCCGGCACCGGCGCGAGGTCCGTTGCGCCTTCGGCCTCGGAATCCTCGCCCATGATCTCGGAGGCTTCGTCAGCCGCGCCCTTCTTGCCCGCGGCGCCGTCGTCCGCCACTACCGGGGTATCCAGGGGCGCGGCGGCGTCCTTCTTTGCCGCCTCCTCATCGGCGACGTCCTCGGCCTGCGTCTGCGCGCCGCCGAAGGTGTTCTCGAGCGTGAAGGTGATGCCGCCGAAATCGACCGTGCCGGAGCCGTCGTTCGTCGCGGACGTGCGCTCGGGCATCGGCGCGCCCTCCTCGCCTGTCACGGTGAAGGTGAACTTGCCCGTGATGTCCGCGGGTCCCGTCAGGCCCTCGGGCACGTTGAGGGACTTCGTGCCCGTGAGCGATATGGTCGCCTCGGTCGGCTGGTACTCGTTCACGAACGCCAGCCCGCCATCGGGATACGCGACGTCACAGGTCAGGGTTCCGTCGCCGTTGTCGGTCACGCTGACGGTGACGCCGAACGTGCTCGCCTGCGCGGTGATGCCGGCGTCGGCAAGCCCCGCCGTCGCCTCGCGCGCCACATAGCCCACGGACCATCCGGTGCCGGTTCGGGAGGCGAGCCCGTCGGCCACGAGCTGCCTCAAGCTGTCCGTCGTGTAGCTCAGGCTACCGAAGTCGACGGTTCCTCCCGCGTTGCCCGCCCGCGCCACGACGTTCGCCGGGTCGGCCGCGTACGCGAGCTCAAAGGAGAACTCACCGTCGGCCATCTGCCTGCCGGTCAGGGTCTTCGTCCCGGAGATCGCCGTGGTCGCGCCGCACGCGGAGTAGCGGTTCACGAAGTTGATGACGTTGGGCGCGCCCTCGACGCGACCGGCGGCGGAGGTATACGTCCAGGTCTGCTCCGCGCCGCCGCCCGTCGCGACGGTCGTCACGCTCAGGCACCCTGCCGCGGGGTCGTCGGCCACGCTCACCCGAATGTTCCACGTGGCACCATCGCAGGTAAAGCCGCCGCCGGGGTCGGACTCGGTCACGGTGTAGCCCCAGCTCTTCCCAGCGTCCCGCTGCGTGAAGACGATCTGACCGCTCGTGGCGGCGATGGTCGCCGCGACGCCGTCGGTGAGCACCGGGGAGGCGTAGGTGCCCGCGATGCCCAGCACGTCATCGCCCTCGGGCGTGACGGTGAAGCTGAACTTGCCCGCCTCCGCGGAGGCGCCCACGAGCGTCTTCGCGATGGACAGCCCACCCTTTGCGTCGTAGTCGAGCTCGACCGAGTAGCCGTTCTCGAAGGTCGCGGAGCCGGAGATGAGCGACGGCGTCGCCACGAGCTTGCCCGTCGCCGCGTCGTCGACCACGCTCACCCGGACACGTGCCACGTTCGCGCTGTAGGTCATGCCGTTGACGACCTGACCGGCGTTCTGCTCGCGGACCTCATACTCGTAGCTGCCGGTCGCGTTGTACGTGATGGTTCCGAAGTCGAAGGCCGCGCGGCCGTCCGCGACGTCGGCGGCCGTCACGGTCGAAGTCGTGCGCTCGGGCATCGGCGCGCCCTCGGTCACCGCGGCGAGCTCGAAGGTGAAGGAGTCGCCGTCGGCCCAGTCGCGGCCGTTGAGCTTCTTGCCCAGGCCGAAGGTCGCGGTGTCGAGCTCGGCAGGCGTGGTGGCGAGGCTGAGCGTAATCCTGCCGTTGTTGCCCAGGTGAGACTCGATGTGCGTGGCGTTGGAGACGCTCGCGTCGTCGTTCCACCGCGGGTTCAGCACGTCGCGGGCGGTACCGGTGGCTTTATCGCCCGCGGCGGTCTTCTCGGTGTGGAGCTGGTTGATGAAGGCGAGGCGCGCAGTGCCCTTGGCAAAGGCGTAGCCGTCTCCCTCGATGGTGAGGGCGCCTTTGAAGCTCGCGATGGCACCGCCGTCGACCGCGATCACGGTATAGGCGTCCTGCGGCTTCCCGTCTTTGCCCTGCGCTACGTACTCGTCCTTGTAGTAGTAGGTCTCCCCGCCTTGGGGGGCGCGCGCCGCGCGGCGCGTGCACGCCTCGTCGGTATAGAGGGGCGTCGCCTTCTGGAAGTAGTAGTACCTGTTGGTGCTCGACGGCTGGAAGCTGGCAATGGTGTCGCCCAGCTCGCCGCCGGACCATTTATTGGCCAGGAAGCTCAGCGTGTCGGCTTCGCGGTCCCAGTTTTCGTCGATATAGTCTCTCAGGCCAGGTGTGTCGCCGGGCTCAAAGAGGTGGTCGCGCGCGGCGGCCTTGACGCTCGAGGCGTACGTCACGCGCAGGGGCATGACGCTGCCGATGTCCGCGACCTCGAACGTGCCCTTGTCCTCATCGACCTTGTACTCGCGCAGCGGGATGAGGGACGCGGGCACCTGGACGGTAACCTTGTCTCCCTGCCGCGGGTTGTCCTCGCCCGCGCGCTCGACGGTGATCACCAGGTCGTGGGCAGCCCCCGAGAACTCGTAGGTGTCGACGTTGCCGTGGGAGGTCTTCGCGGCGGTGGGGAACGTCGCGCCGCTGATCTGGGCGCTCCGGAAGCCGTCGACCTGCATGAAGTCGCCCAAGGTGTCCGTAAACGTGATGTAGCCGGACTCGCTCGCCTCGAAGCCCTCCTCGATGTGGGTGGGGTAGCCCGCACCCGTGGTGATGGACTGGGAGATGCCCTCGAATACCTTCTTGAGCTCGGAGGATGTGGCCGCAGACTGGTAATAGACGGAATCCTGCGCGCGAGCGCCGAGCTTATCGCTCGTGTAGGAGGTGGCGGCCGGGTAGTTGCTCGACGCGGCGTGCATGAACTTGTTCTCGTCGCTCGTGCCGTTTTTTGTAGGGTCGGCATTCGGGTTGGCCCCGGCGAAGATCCCGATGGTGTAGATCGTGGTCCCGGAGTCCTTCATGGCCTTCGCTGTAGAGACGGCGTTGCTCGCGACCGTAGGGTCGAAGTCACTGCGAGAGGTCGGCTTGCCATCGGTAAAGAAAACCACGATCTTCTTTGCATTGGCGCGACCATAGGTTTTCAGCTCCAGCTGAGCGAGCTTCATGCCATTGTCGGCGCGCGTGGAACCGGAGGGGTCGATCTTGTTGACGGTGTCCTTGAAGCTGCTTGACGAGCCGCTGTTGCACACAGAGAGCCTCTTCATGACCTGCGTGCAGTTATACGTGTACCCCCCCGTCGCTGTACTTGCCGTTTCCGACCCCATTGTTCTCGTCACCCGCGAACTTGACGATGGCGACCTGGTGCTGTTTCTCGGCCGAAAGGCCCTCGTTCTGATTTGCGATGGTGTCGATGAAGGACCCGGCCGCAGTTTTGAGCGCGTCAATTCGCTTGGTGCTGTCAGTCGAGCCCATCGGGTCATCCATCGAGCCGGAGACGTCGAGCACGAGCACGATGTCGAGCGGCATCGACTGGGGCACGGTGGTGTTGGACGTGGATGACATGACGGAGAGCGTGGTCAAGAAGTTCGATTGGTCCTCATCGCCCGCTGCCTCAACGGTCTTGTCGGTCCAGATCCGCCCGACGTTCTGGGTCGAGAGCCGTGACTCGTCGCCTCCTCCCGCTGCCCAGTGTTTCCAGCGGTCGCGCGTATCGGGGTCGACCGTCGTGGTCGCAGCGGGCCCCTGCGCGGAGGTCTCCTCCGCGATGGCCCGCATCGGTGCCGCGAGCGCGAGCACCCCGGTCAGGACAAAGACACACGTGAGCACGTATGCCAGGGTAATCCGCACGGCCTTCTTCATAGGGCATCACCACTTTCTCTGTAGCGAATGCAGAGCTGTCTACGTTGAGCGTACGGAACGGCGATTCACGGCGGTAGTGAACATTCGTCCCAAAAATGGCCAAAACACAGAGGGGCGCTTCTTTTTCGCTGGTCACGAGGCGTGGGACAACTGTCCCAAACCACAGATAAATCTCGCGGCGCCGCGGCGAGAGTAGCCGCTGGGAGCTTTGCGGCACCCGGGCGGCGGCGCGCGGGCGCGATGGAACGGAGCGAGAAGGACGCCAGGGGGCTTTACGATGCGCAGGGGCACAGAGGCGCGGCAAAAATGGGCGCTGTGGCACGAGCCGTAACAAAAAGAGCCGCTGTGGCACAGATTCGCGTGCCACAGCAGCCATTCTTGTCACGCTCCATGCCACAGCGGCGATTCCTGCCACACGGCGATCAACGACGGCGATTCCTGCCACACGCCCGCGCCTGGACCCGCGCACAACAAAAAAACCGCCGGGCCCGAAGGCTCGGCGGCGGCGATTCATGGTGGAGACTAAGGGGTTCGAACCCTCGACCTCAGGCTTGCAAAGCCCGCGCTCTCCCAGCTGAGCTAAGTCCCCGATTGGGCGGCCACTCTTTTCTAAAGAATAACCGCCCCAGCGGCGACTCGGCTAACGCTGGGGCGGTTATTGCCAAGAAAAAAGTGGTGGGCCTGACAAGGTTCGAACTTGTGACCTCCCGGTTATCAGCCGGACGCTCTGACCAACTGAGCTACAGGCCCAACGCGAGAAGTTATATTACGCGCACCCCTACCCTCCGTCAACTACTTTTTTTGAAAAAAGTTGGCGCGCGCCGAAATTAGTTGTCTTTGACGTCTTTGCGATCCGCCTTTGCAGCTCCATGCAATATGGGTACGATTACCCATCGACACACACCGAACGTGAGGACTCAGCTTTGCCCCTTAAAGTCATGGACATAAAAACGGTCGCCATGGGCGCCGGACCCGTTCCCTCCTTCGTCGTGCTCGAGCAGCACGAGGGCGAGAAGCCCGAGGACGGCGAGCCCACGCGCAAGCCGCGCCGCCTCCCCATCCGCATCGGGTCGGTCGAGGCCGCGGCCATCAGCCTCGGCGTGAGGCCCGAGAAGGACCAGCGGCCGAAGACCCATGACCTCCTCAAGTCGACGCTCGAGGCGCTCGACGCCCAGCTCCTCTCGGTCAGGATCAACAAGGTCTCCGGCACCACGTTCTACGCCCAGCTCGTCCTGCGCGCCGCGGACGGCTCCGAGCGGCTCGTGGACGCCCGCCCGTCGGATGCCATCGCGCTCGCCGTGCGCTGCGGGGTGAAGATCCTCGCCGAGGACTCGGTGCTCGAAGCCGCCTCGATGCTCGACTTCAAGGGCGTCCGCGAGGCCGAGCAGGCAGCCGAGATGGCGGAGTTCCACGACTTCGTCGAGCACGTTTCGCCGGAGGACTTCGAATAGGCAGCGTCGCTCCCGACCGATCGCGGGCGTCGGTGCCGGGCAATCGGGCCGGCCCCGCGCACTTCGTAGACAAAAAACGAGCCGCAGGCCAAACGACCTGCGGCTCGTTCGCTATACATTGACTCCGGGCTCGGCGAGACTACTCGTCCAGGAGATCCTCATCGACTTCTTCCTCGCCGGCAAGGGTGAGCGCGCCCTGGTCCTCGTCGTCGGCGCCCTCGCCCGCCTCGGGCTTGCGCTTGGCCACGGCCATGCGCGCGATGGCGCTCACGGTGTCGTCGTCGCCGAGGTTCATGACCTTGACGCCCTGGGTGGAGCGGCCCAGGCGGCTGATGTCCTTGCTCTTCACGCGGATGACCACGCCCTCGTTGGACATGATCATGAGCTCGTGCTGCGGGCCCACGATGCGGCAGGCCACGAGGTTGCCCTTCTTCTCGGTCATCGTGATCGTGAAGACGCCCTGGCCGCCGCGCTTGTGCTCGGGGTAGTCGCTGACGGGCGTGCGCTTGCCGTAGCCCTTCTCGGTGATGACGAAGAGGTCGCCGTTGCCGTTGGTGATCTCCATGCCGAGCATCTTCGCGCCGTCCTTGAGGGTGATGCCGCGGACGCCGGAGGTGTCGCGGCCCATCGGGCGCACGTCGCTCTCGGGAAACATGATGGCCTTGCCGTCGGTCGAGACGAGCATGACCTTCTCGCCCTCCTTGACGCGGCGCACGTTGACGAGCTCGTCGCCCTCGCGCAGGTTGATGGCGATGATGCCGTCGCGGCGCGTGCGGTCGTAGGCGCTCATGGCGGTCTTCTTCACGGTGCCGTTGGCCGTGGCGAACATCAGGTACTCGTCGTCCGGGAAGGTGCGGCAGGTGATGACGGCCGCCGCGCGCTCGCCGTCCTCGAACGGCACGAGGTTGACCATCGCGGTGCCGCGCGCGGTGCGCTGGCCGATGGGCAGCTCGTGGACCTTCAGGCGGTAGACCTTGCCCTTGTTCGAGAAGAACAGCACGTAATCGTGGGTGCTCGCCACAAAGAGGTCCTCGACGAAGTCCTCGTCCTTGAGGTTGACGCCCTGGACGCCCTTGCCACCGCGCTTCTGGGAGCGGTAGGTGTCGAGCGGCGTGCGCTTGACGTAGCCGGCGTGGGTGACGGTGACGACCATGTCCTCCTCGGCGATGAGGTCCTCGACGTTGAGCTCCTTGGTGCCCTGTGCCGAGATCTGGGTGCGGCGCTTGTCGGAGAACTTGCGGCTGATCTCGCGCATCTCGTCCTTGATGACGCCGAGGATCTTGACCGGGTTGGCAAGAAGGTCCTCGTAGTAGGCGATCGCGCGGCGCAGGCCCGCGAGCTCCTCCTCGATCTGGTCGCGCGAGAGGCCGGTCAGGCGGCGCAGGCGCATCTCGAGGATGGCCTGGGTCTGCTCCGGCGAGAAGCCGAAGCGCTCGATCAAGCGCTGGCTCGCCTCGGAGTCGGTGCGGCTCGAGCGGATGATGTGGATGACCTCATCGATGTTGTCGAGCGCGAGGAGATATCCCTCGAGGATGTGGGCGCGGGCCTGGGCCTTCTTGAGGTCGAAGCGGGTACGGCGGGTCACGACGTCGACCTGGTGGTCGATGTAGTGCTGCAGCATCTCGCGCAGGGTCAGGCACTTGGGCACGCCGTCGACGAGCGCCAGGTTGATCACGCCGAAGGTGGTCTGGAGCTGCGTGTACTTGTACAGGTTGTTGAGGACGACCTGCGGGATGACGTCCTTCTTGAGCTCGATGACGAGCCTGATGCCCTTCTGGTTGGACTCATCGCGCAGGTCAGAGATACCCTCGATGCGCTTATCGTTGACGAGCTGGGCGATCTTCTCCTGCAGGGTGCCCTTGTTGACCTGGTAGGGCATCTCGGTAAAGACGATGCGGGAGCGGCCGGTCTTGGTCGTCTCGACGTTCGCCTTCGCGCGCACGGTGATGGAGCCGCGGCCGGTCTCGTAGGCGTCGCGAATGCCGTCGGTGCCCATGATGATGGCGCCCGTCGGGAAGTCGGGGCCCGGCATGACCGTCATCAGGTCCTCGGTCGTGGCCTCGGGGTTGTCGATGAGCATGCAGGTGGCCTCGACCGCCTCGCCTAGGTTGTGGGGCGGGATGTTCGTGGCCATGCCGACGGCGATGCCGCCGCAGCCGTTGACGAGCAGGTTCGGGAAGCGTGCCGGCAGGACCTGCGGCTCGGCGAGGGACTCGTCATAGTTTGGCTGCCAGTCGACGGTGTCCTTCTGGAGGTCGCGCAGGAGCTCCATGGCAGGCTTGGCCAGGCGCGACTCGGTGTAACGCATGGCTGCCGCGCCGTCGCCGTCGATGTTGCCGAAGTTGCCGTGGCCGTCGATGAGCGGCGTGCGCATGGAGAACCACTGCGCGAGGCGGACCATGGCCTCGTAGACGGCGTAGTCGCCGTGCGGGTGGTACTTGCCGATGACTTCGCCGACCGTCCAAGCGGACTTCTTGTGCGGGCGGTTAGGGAAGATGCCCGACTCGTTCATGGCGTACAGGATGCGGCGGTGGACCGGCTTCAGGCCGTCGCGGACATCCGGCAGGGCGCGGGCGGTAATGACCGACATCGAGTACTCGATGAAGGACTGGCGCATCTCGTGGCCGAACTCCTTGATCTGGAGCGCGCCGCCGTGCTCGTCGGTCTCGCCGGTGTCCACGCCGGTGCCGGCGTTGCCGAATTCCTCCTCGAGCTCGCCGTCGTCATCGTCGTCCGCATCGTCGCTGGACTCGGACTCGTCGTAGACGTCCGCGCCCTCGTCCGTCGCCTGGGCGCGGTCGAGCAGGCGCCGGAGGTCCTCCGGCAGGGCCTCGCCGTCGCCCGGCGTGCTGTTGTTGTTCTCGTCTGCCACTTAGCAGCCTTTCTCTAAGAAACGCTAGCAAGAAAATCGTTCGTGTTTTCCGGATCCAGTGCGGACTTTCTGAGGTGCCCCAGATAGGTCCGAAAGAGGAGCGACGCGTACTTGGGTACGCGAGCGACGAATGAGGGCCTAGATGGGGTGCCTCAGGAAGTCGGTCCCGGCTGCGACCCGGATTTTTCGTCCCCGAGGACGCCGGTTAGGCCTATGCGTCCAAAAAGCGGGCGTCGTGCGCGTGTCGCTCGATGTACTCTCGCCGGTACTCGACCTGGTTGCCCATGAGCTCTCGGACCGCCTTGTCCGCCATAGAGGCGTCCTCGATGGTCACGCGCTGCAGGATGCGGGTGCGCGGGTCCATCGTCGTCGAGGCGAGCTGCTTGGGGTCCATCTCGCCGAGGCCCTTGTAGCGCTGGACGGTGTAGGGGCGCTTCTTTTTCTTCGCCTTGCCGTTCTCGCCGGTGTCCTGCGGGTCGTCATCGTCGTCGGCGTTGAATCCGAGCTCGCGGATCTTGCGCTTGAGGATCTCCTCCTCGGGCTCGCGGCCGTTGGGGTAGACGTAGTAGATCTTCTTGCGCACCTTGATGCCGAAGATCGGCGGGCACGCGGAGTACACGTAGCCGGCGTCGATGAGCGGGCGCATGTACTTGTAGAAGAAGGTCAGGAGCAAGATGCGGATGTGGGCGCCGTCGACATCGGCATCCGTCATGATGATGATCTTGTGGTAGCGGGCCTTCGAGAGGTCGAAGTCGCCGCCCTCGCCGCCGGCGCCGGTCACGCCCGTGCCGATGGCGGTGATGAGCGACTGGATCGTGTCGGACGAGAACGCGCGGTGGTCGCCGACGCGCTCGACGTTCAGGATCTTGCCGCGCAAGGGAAGGATCGCCTGGATGTCTCGGCGACGGCCGTCCTTGGCCGAGCCGCCTGCCGAGTCGCCCTCGACGATGAAGAGCTCGGTGAGCTCCGCGTCGCGGCACGAGCAATCGGCGAGCTTGCCGGGCAGGTGCGCGGTCTCGAGGAGGGACTTGCGGCGCGTGGCCTCGCGGGCCTTGGAGGCGGCGGTGCGGGCCTTGCTCGCCTGCATGGCCTTGTTCACGATGACGCGGGCGTTCTTCGGGTGCTCCTCGAGGTACTCGGCCAGGCCGTCCGAGACGACCTTCATGACGAGCGGGCGGATGAAGGAGCTGCCGAGCTTGGCCTTGGTCTGGCCCTCGAACTGCGGGTCGCCGAGCTTCACCGAGATGATCGCGCACAGGCCCTCGCGAACGTCGTTGCCCGTGAGGTTGGCGTCCTTCTCTTTGAGGATGCCCTGCTTGCGCGCGTAGTCGTTGACCACGCGGGTGAGGGCAGTGCGGAAGCCCTCCATGTGCATGCCGCCGTCGGGCGTGTAGATGTTGTTCGCGAAGCTCATCACGTGCTCGGAGTAGGAGGTGTTCCACTGGATGGCCACCTCGACCTCGGCGCGCTTGGCGGGGTCGTCGGTCGTGTTCTCGCCGCGGAGGTAGATGGGCTCCTTCAGCCCCTCGGGCACGTCCTCGCCCTCGTTCAGGAACTTGACGAAGTCGATGATGCCGCCCTGGTAGCAGAACTCCTCCATGCGCGGGGCGCGCTCGCGCTCGTCGGTGAGGACGATCTTGAGGCCGCGGTTGAGGAACGCCATCTCCTGCAGACGGTCGTGGAGCGTGTCGTAGTCATAGACGGTGGTCTCGAAGATCTCGTCGTCCGGCCAGAAGGTGATGGTGGTGCCGGTGGTGTCCGAGGTGCCGACGACCTTCATCTTCTGGGTGGTCTTGCCGCGGGCGAACTGCATCTCGTAGACCTTGCCGTCGCGGCGGACCTGGGCGATCATCTTTTTGGACAGCGCGTTGACGACCGACGAGCCGACGCCGTGCAGGCCGCCGGACACCTTGTACGCCGCGTTGTCGAACTTGCCGCCGGCGTGCAGGATGGTGAGGACGACCTCGAGGGTCGGGATCTTCTTCACGGGGTGCAGGTCGACGGGGATGCCGCGGCCGTTGTCCACGACGGTCACGGAGTTGTCCTGGTGCACGGTCACGAGGATCTGGGTGCAGAACCCGGCGAGGGCCTCGTCGACGGCGTTGTCCACGATCTCCCACACCAGGTGGTGAAGGCCGGAGGCCGAGGTCGAGCCGATGTACATGCCGGGTCGCTTGCGCACCGGGTCGAGGCCCTCGAGGATCTTGATCTCGTCGCCGCCGTATTCTTGATTCTCTGCCACGCGCGCGTCCTTCCTGGGGGCGTGCTCAGCGCCCCTCTGCGTTCGTCAAAGGCTCGTTTGGAAGCACAGGACTTATCCAAACAGAGATATACAGAGAAATAGTTTACCGTATCAGAGGCCCTCAGAGCCGTTCTAAGCGGTTATCTACTATTTCTGCTGATTCCTAGCCTTCTGGCGCCGCATAGACGCGCTCATGGCCTTATAGGCCCTCTCGCGCAGATGCTCCGGCTGGTTGGCCGTCGCCTGGCGCACATAGGCCTCCTCCTCGGGCGAGAGGGGCGGCAGGTCGGGCTCGGCCGGGGCCGGCGACGCATGGACCGCGGCGGGCTTCTTTTTGGGCGGGCGTTTGGTCTGCTGGAAGCGGATCTCGGAGAAGTCCCAGCCCACGGCCGCCATGCGGGCGCGGTAGACCTCGCGGTTCGCGTTGAAGTCAACGGCGCGGGCGCGGGTGTCGGTATAGACGACGAACATGGGCTTCTCGCCGGGGCGGCGGGGCGCCGCGAGGTAGGTCCCGCAGGTGTGCTCGCGCTCGACGGGGCCGATGACCTGGTACCAGCAGCGCTGCGCCTGGCGGGCAGGCCCCATCGCGCGGCGCGCTGAGGGGGTATCGAACACCCCTTTGAGGGCGTCCTTGATCGAGGACATGTTCGAGAACTCGTCGACCATCATGCGTAGCTCACCACTTCTGCGCTCCCCACGAGCTCTTCGGAGAAGTACCCGAGGTTCGTCGTCGTGATCACCGTCTGGGTCCCCGGCAAGAGCATCCCCACGACGGCGTCGCGCCGCCGCGCGTCGAGCTCGCTCATCACGTCGTCGAGGAGCAGCAGCGGCCGGGCCCCGACGACCTCCTCGGCCAAGAGCACCTCCGCCATCTTGAGCGCGAGGACGACCGAGCGCTGCTGGCCCTGCGAGGCGAAGGCCCGCGCATCGCGGCCATCGATCGAGAAGACCACGTCGTCGCGGTGCGGCCCCACGGTGGTCTGCCGGCGACGGAGGTCCTGCGGGCGCGCCTCGGCGAGCGCGTCGGCGAGGCGGCGCGCGAGCTCATCGCGGCCCAAAGACTCCGCGCCCTCCCCCAAGCTGCACCCGTAGGAGCAGGTCAGGCGCTCCCCGCCGGATATGCTGGCGTAGGACTCCTCGACCTTCGGCGCGAGGCGCGAGAAGAGCCGCATGCGCGAGCTCAGGAGCGCCGCCCCTCCCGCGGCGACCGAGGCGTCCCACGCGTCGAGCAGGCCCAGGTCCGGCGAGTCCTCCTTGAGCAGGCGGTTTCGCTGCTCGACGGTGCGCTGGTAGGCGGTGAGCAGGCGGGAATAGCCCGGCGCCGCCTGGCGGCCGAAGTCGTCGAGCTCGTCGCGCCGCCCGGAGGCGCCGCGCTTGACGAGCGCGAGGTCGTCGGGGGTAAAGAGCACCGACATCAGGCTCCCGGCGACGTCGGAGGCCGGCAGGCGCTTGCCGTTGCGGAAGAACGCCTTCTTTCCGGGGGCGACGTCGACGCGCACATCGATGACCCTCCCGTCGCCCTCGAGCCGCGCCTGGGCACGGCCGCGCACAGCCCCCTCGCGAACGAGCTGCGAGGGGGTCGGGTGACGGAAGGAGCGCCCGGCGGTGAGCAGCTGCAGGGCCTCGACCGTGTTCGTCTTGCCAGAGGCGTTCGGCCCCACCAGGACGGTGGTCTGGCCCGAGAGCCCCACGCGGCGCGACGACGCGTTGCGGAAGTCGTCGAGCTCCAGGTATGCGACGCGCAGCCCCACGCCGGCCCTAGAGGCGCACCGGCATGAGCAGGTACAGGTAGTTGATGGCGCCGTTGGACTTGAAGATGCCCGGCTGCGCGGAGCTCTGCAGCTCGAGGCGCAGGCGCTTGGAGCCGGCGACGGCGTTCATGCAGTCAAAGACGTAGTGGTAGTTCAGCGCGATGGAGAGCGCCTGGCCCTCGATGTCGGCGTCGATGATCTCGGAGGACTCGCCCTGCTCCGGCGAGCTCGCAGAAAGGCGCACGAAGCGGCCGTCGGGGTCCACGTCGAAGCGCACCGAGGCGTTCGTCACGGCGATGACCGAGACGCGCTTGAGGGCCGCGGCAAGGGCGTCGGCGTCGATCTCGACGGCGGTACCGCAGCTCGCGGGGAGGAGCTGCTTGTAGTCGGGGAAGTTGCCCTCGATCTTTCGGCACACGAAGGTCGTGGTGCCGAAGGTGAAGACGACCTGGCTCTCGGCCACGCCGATGCGGACGGACTCGGTCATCGAGGGCATCGAGAGGACGTCGTGGAAGATGTTGCCGCCGACGATGGCGCGGAACGCCTCGCCCGCAGGCGCCTCGGCGGAGGAGTCGCAGACCGCGAGGCGGAAGGAGTCGGTCGCCACGAGGCGGATGGTGTTGTCCTCGACCGTGAGCAGGATGCCCTGCAGGATCGCGCGGGAGGTCTCCTTGGAGGTCACCTTATAGACCTTGTCCACCATCGTGGCCAAAAGGTCGCTCGGCAGCTCGATCTCGCGCTGGGGGTTCACCGAGGGGAAACCGGACCAGTCGCTGGGCGAGAGCGTGTTCAGGCGGAAGGAGGACTTGTCGCACGAGATGGAGATGGTCCTCTCGCCGCCGTCGAAGGTCACCGCGGCGTCGGGGAGGGTCTTCACGATGTTGGTGATGACCTTGCCCGAGACGACGGTCTCGCCCGGCTCCTCGACGTTGGCGGGGATGAGGTGACGGATGGAGATCGTCAGGTTGTTCGTCTGGAACTCGAGCGTCCCCTCCGCCGCGCGGATATACACGCCCGAGAGGATCGGCAGCGTGGAGTTCGTCCCCATGCCCTTCGCTACGACGGATAGGGCTTTGAGGAGAGAGGACTGGCTTACGGTGAACTTCATCTTCCGACCCTTCTATTTGTTCTTATATATATCTATAAAACCAGTAGTAATAATAAGCACTGTCGAAAAGTTGAAAACCTCGCGTTTATCGAGGTAAAAGCAGACATTCTTGGCTTGCTGAGTCGGCTTGGTTTTCTTCATCCGTCAACATCGCCTCCCCGCCCCAAAAAGTTTTCAACATCGGTGCGCGGGTTTTAGAGGGCGCGTCGACGTGTTTTCGACTGTTTTTGAACATCATGCGCCGCCCACGATCTCTTCGCGGATCTGCATCAGCTTCTCGTTGAAGACGCGATCGTCCTTCTTCGCGGTGTCGACCACGCGAAGGCTGTGCATGACGGTGGCGTGGCTTCGCCCACCGAACTTCTTCCCGATGTCGGCGAAGGTCTGGTCGCACAGGTCGCGGCAGAGCCAGATGGCCACGTGGCGGGCCTCCATGAGCGACTTGTTGCGCTTACTGCCGATGAGATCGCCGTGGGCGACGTCGTAGTTGCGCTCGACGACCTTCTGGACCTGCTCGATCGACACACGCCGCTCGCTCGTCGGCCAGACCTCGTGGCAGATGTCCTCGACCTCGCTTTCCAGAAGCTCGCCGCCGGCGGCCTCCGCGCGAGCCTCGGCGAGCAGGCACCGCTGGCAGAAGCCCTCGATGAGACGGATGTTGTTGCCCGCCTTCTCGGCCATGAAGCGCTGCATCTTCGGCGAGATCTTGCCCATCGTCCCCGCCAAGCCGTCCTTCTCGGCGTCCTCGAGCGCGCGCTCGCAGAACTTCTCGATGAGGCGGACGCGCAGCTCGTAGCTGGGGACCTGCACAGACGCGGTGAACCCGCCGCCGATGCGGCTCGTCACGCGCTCATCGAAGCCGTCTTTGCCCATGCCGAGCTCGGCGGGGGTGCGGTCGGCCGCGAGCACGACCCATTTGCCGCTCGCGCGCAGCGTGTTGAAGGTGTCGAAAAAGAAGTTGATGGTGCCGGCCTTGCCGATGAGCCCCTGGACGTCGTCGACGATGAGCACGTCGATGTCGGCGTAGTTCTGGCGCAGCTCGTCGGCGGCGGACTTGTTCTCCGAGCGCGACGCGTTGACGTAGTCGCTGATGAACGACGACGCGTCCTTGTAGACGCAGATGCGCGACGGGTCGTTCTGGGCTATGTAGTTCTGGATAGCGCGCAGAAGGTGGGTTTTGCCCAGGCCGCTCTTGCCGTAGATGAAGAGAAGCCCGTAGCTCTTGTTGACGCCGTTGGCTACCTGGACTGCCGAGTCGTAGGCGATCATGTTCTCGTCGCCGCGGACGAATCGGTCGAAGGTGAGCTTCGAGTCTCCTGCGCCCACGTCTTCTACCAGCGGGTTCTTCGCGCGTCTGCGCTCGAGGGCACGACGAGCGGCCTCCTCGTCCTCCTTCCAGCCATCGTCCTGGAGCGCGACGTGGCTCTGGCGGGGCGGCTCGGCGGGCTCCTCGCGCTTGGGTACCCAGCTCTCCGCCTCCTCGCGCGTCATCGTCGAGACGTGCGGCTTCGGCGCCGCGGCGTGTCCGCCGAGCGCGGCCTCGAGCTTGATGTCCTCGAAAGCCGCCTTGCTCAGCGCGCCGTCGATCTCCTCGGTGCTCTGTGAGATCTTCCTCAGCACGAGGCGCATGGGCGTCTCGACGCGCAAGATGCCTCCCTCGAGGCTTTTGGGCTCGCAGCTGCGCAGCATGGCGAGGAAGGACTCGGGCTTGCCCTCCTCCGCGAGGATGTCGAGGGCGTCTTGCCACAGCGCCTCGGCGTCAGACTCTTCTGTGATGTCCATAGTCGAATTCCTTGGAATTGTTGAAAAGTGACGCTCAGTATATCGAATTGTTGAAAACTCCGCTTTGGTTTTCTACAAACGGCGGCCGAACGACGCCGGCGGGCGCCTTGGGGCCTTCCTTTACCCGAGCAGGCTGCGGCCAACGGCCGTGAGGCGGTGCTTCTGGCCTTCCTTCATCACGTATCCCGCGGCGACGAGGGCACCGAGCTCGCGCGACCAGGTGGGGCCCGAGTAGCCGTAGGCCTTCACGAGCTCGGTGGGTCCGCAGCTCTCGTGCTGCGAGAGGTACTCGATGATCCTCGCTCCGCGTTCGCTCACCTGCGGCTGGCTCGTCGCCGGCGGCACGGCGCCCGCGGGCATGGGCTGCTGTGCCGCCGGGTCCTGTGCCGGGTAAGGCTGCTGAGGCGCCTGTTGGAACGGCTGGCCGTACGGCTGCTGCTGGTACGGCTGCTGAGCGGGGTACATGGGCTGGCCCGGGAATCCCTGCTGCGGGGCGTAGCCCGTCTGCGGCCGAAAGGACGGCTGCCCGTACGGCTGCTGCCCGTATTGGGGCGCACCCATGGGCTGCCCGTACGGCTGCTGGCCATATGGGGGCATGCCCGCCGGCTGCGCGTATGCCGACTGCCCGTAGCCCTGCGGCGTCGGCACCGGCATCGTCGCAGGTCCCGCCTGCTGCGCTTCCTGCGCCTGTGGCGAGCGGGCGACGCCGGCCGCCTCCTGCCTCGGCCTGACCGAGATCGTCACGACGGTGCCGCCGGCGATGTTGTCCTCTATGGTGAGGCTGCCGCCCTTGTCCTCCATATATTGCTGGGCGTACGGAAGCCCGCTCCCTACGCCGCGGATGTACTGGCGCATCTCTTCGGTGGCCGACGAGGTGCCGTACTCGAGCGCGAGGTCCTTCTCTTGGATCCCCGGCCCTTGGTCCGAGAAGCGGATCGTGTTGCCGCCGTCCAGGATGGTGATCGTGGGGGACTGGAAGTACGCGTGGATGAAGTTCTCCACGATCTCGCGGATGACCATGAAGGGAATCGTCCCGCCCTGCTCGTGCGAGAGCTTGTTCACGGTCCCCGTGATCTCTTCCAGATATGGGCGGACGTCCTTCGGCTCGACGACCACGACCCGCGGCGCCGCGGACGCGTCGTCGTAGACGGCGATGCGCGCGGGGTTGGTCACGAGGCTTTCCTGCTGGTCAGAGCCCTGCGCCTGCTCCTCAGACGCCTTTTCGACCATCGGGTAGAAGTCTCGCGCCATATCGTCCACCCCGCTTTCTCAACAGGTTTTCATCATTTGTAGAAAACTTTTCAGCGCGGATTCGATGTGAACGAAAGTTTTCAACAATTGTCGAAAACCCGTTTATAACTCGTGAAAAACATGAATCCACAGCCGGAAAAGCATAACACCTTTGCGCATGTTTCAGGCCATACGAAAGGTCCCTTCCAAGGCTGGAAGAAAAGTCGAAAACTTCCAAGTCGGGCGTTTGCGAACTTCTTGCGTACTTCTTTTGCGTAGATGTTTGACAGTTTTCGCCTTTGACCTTTACAATCTTTGAGCTTATTGCCCCAAAACTGACGTTTACACCCAACCGGGAGGAATAGCTATGAAGCGTACGTATCAGCCGAACAAGCGCAAGCGCGCCAAGACCCACGGTTTCCGCGCCCGTATGGCCACCAAGGGCGGCCGTAAGGTTCTCGCTCGCCGCCGTGCCAAGGGCCGCAAGAAGCTCACCGTCTAAAAACAATGAAGAAGACCATCAAGTCGAAGCGTGATTTCGAGAAGGTCTTCTCTTGCGGGAAGAGGCTCAACGACCCCCTCCTGCGCATTCGAATGGCTAAGCTTGACGAGGGCGGCCCCGGAAGGGTCGCCTTCGTCGCGCCTAAGCGGCTTGGAAACGCCGTCTTCAGGAACCGGTGCAAGCGCGTGCTGCGCGAAGCGGCACGAGAGTGCGGGCTTCCTTTGGACGGTTACGACATGATTCTCTTCTCGACCAAAGACACGCACGACAGCTCTCCCTCGAGCATCGCGCGATCGCTGAGAAGGCTCATACAGAAAGCCGGCGCCTAAGGTGGGCGGCGCGCGCGGGACCTCGATCGTCTCTCGTGCCCTTCTTGCCTGCGTCGGCTTTTATCAACGCCGGGTATCCCCGCTCTTCGGCGCGAGGTGTATCTATTACCCGACGTGTTCCGAATACGCTCGCCAAGCCATCCTCAAGCACGGGGCCCTTCGGGGCTCGGTGCTCGCTTTGCGCAGGATATTGCGGTGCCACCCTCTGCATGACGGTGGCTACGACCCCGTCCCCTAGTCAATGACCACGGAGGAAACATGTGGGATTGGTTTATTAACTTCCTGACGATGGTGCTCCAGGGGCTTCACGGCTTCGTGGGCGATTGGGGCCTCGCCGTCATCGTCCTCACCGCCATCGTCCGCCTGCTGCTGACGCCACTGCAGACCAAGTCCGTCAAGTCGACGGCCGGTATGCAGGTCATGCAGCCTCGAATCCAGGAGCTTCAGGAGAAGTACGCTGACGACCCCCAGCGTCTCCAGGAAGAGACGATGAAGATCTACTCGGAGATGAAGGTCAACCCGCTCATGGGCTGCCTGCCGCTCCTCATTCAGATGCCGATCTTCTGTGCTCTGTTCGCTGTTATCAAGAACGTGCCGGCGGACGCCTGCTTCTACGGCATTCTCCCGTCGATCTCGCAGTCGTGCGCCGGCGTCTTCGGCGCCTCCGGCTTCGTGGGAGCGCTCCCGTACATCATCATGGACGTGCTCTTTGGTGTGCTCACCTTCGTACCGATGATGATGAACCTCGGCAACTCGACGCCCGAGATGAAGAACCAGCAGATGATGATGGGCGCCATCATGTCCCTCATGATGCTGTGGTTCGGTTGGACCTGCCCCGCGGCCGTCCTGCTCTACTACGTGACCTCCTCGCTGTGGCAGGTCGCCCAGCAGAAGCTCGTTACCCAGCGCGTCATGGAGAAGGCCAAGAAGGACGCCGAGGAGCGCGCTAAGAACGCTCCCGTTGAGGTCAACGTTGTCCGCAAAGAGAAGAAGCAGCGTCCTCACAAGAAGCGCTAATTGCTGTTAAACACTAGTTATCGATTACGTATTTGATATTGGAGGTTGGCATGGATGATGAGGTTCTGACTGTGGAGGAGACTTCCGCCGACCAGTCCCTCACGACTGATGCCGCTGATGAGTTCTCGTCTATCCGCGAGCACTTCGAGGCCGGTGCCGAGCTGACCGAAGAGGAGACGGATAAGGTCGCCGACGTCGCCGTTGAGTATCTTCGCGAGCTCCTCGGCTTCTTTGGCGAGACTTCCTGCTCCATTGATGAGTACGATGGGGACAACGGGGAGCTGATTCTCGACGTCAATGGTGGCGACCTTGCCGTCTTGATCGGCCGTCACGGCCGCACGCTCGATGCTCTGCAGATGGTTCTCTCGTCGCTTATGAGCAGTACACTGAAGTTCTACTATCCTATCGTTGTGGACATCGAGAGCTATAAGAGCCGCCGTAAGTCCAAGGTCCAGGGGCTTGCCAGGGCTGCGGCCGCAAAGGCTCGTAAACAGGGCCGGGTGGCAATGGCTCCGATGAACGCTTATGAGCGTCGTTTGGTCCACCTTGCCTTGCATGACGATGATTCGGTTACCACTCATTCCGAGGGTGAGGATCCCAATCGTCGGGTTGTTATCACCGCTGTTCACTAGTGCTTTATATCAGGTGGTATCTTTAGGAGGAGCTTCAGCTCCTCCTTTTTTATGACAAGAATTCTTGACTCACTAGTTTTTGGCAGGAGATTTGTATGGCTGACCCGACCCACGAGGAACTTGCTGACCAACTGATTTATGAGCTCTCTCAGTTCGAGATCGATTGCTCTCATACCCAGGCTGATTTATTGATTCGTGATCTCGAGCTGGTTCTTGAGAAGAATAAAGTCGTGAACCTCACAAGAATCGAGGCTCTGAGAGACGCTGTGACGCTCCATCTCGTTGACTCTCTTGTGCCACTAGGGACAAAGACTTTCAAGCCCTTAGAAGGGCTTAGATTCCTTGATATTGGAACTGGTGCCGGTTTTCCTGGAATTCCTCTTGTGATTATGACTGGGATGGAAGGTCTGCTGATTGATTCTGTTGGAAAGAAGGTCAACGCTGTCAATGAGTTCATTCATGAACTTTCCCTGACTTCATGCAAAGCAGAGGCCATCAGGGCTGAGGTTTTGGCACAACGAGAGCCCGGTTCCTTTGATTATGTATTTGCTCGTGCTGTTGCTCAAAGTAATGTAATGATCGAGTATGCTGCACCCTTGCTCAAACTTGGCGGTAGCTTGATCCTCGAGAAGGCTAATCTTTCTGAGTCTGAGCTGCAGAATGCTAACTATGCTTCACAGATCTGTGGTTTACAGCGTCTTTCTCGTGATTCATTAGAACTTCCTCGTGGTTTAGGGCATAGAGAGATTCTGATTTATCAGAAGGTAGCTAAGCCTCACATCAAGCTTCCTAGAGCTAATGGAATGGCTAAGAACCATCCTCTGGTTCCAAAGAGTAATTTATGTAATGTGAATACTCTCAAGTAGTTACTAGTAATGCCCCTGTTTCACGTGAAACAGGGGCATT
>ERZ1673741.424-NODE-424-length-47193-cov-11.473376_pt1 | contig 47193 bp, 34 predicted proteins | sample MGYA00580209_ERZ1673741 | MGnify/ENA primary metagenome ERZ1673741 (study PRJEB41218, sample SAMN15661754) | gut metagenome | host: Homo sapiens | place: Canada: London | collected 2015-08-20/2019-03-30 | study: EMG produced TPA metagenomics assembly of... | reverse complement strand
GCTTGGGAAAGTCAGGGCTTTGTGAGTTTTTGGGTGTTTTGACACACCCTCTTTTTTGTATATGACAGCGAATCGACGGGCGTCTTGAATGCCCACTGATTCGCCGCAATGCGCTTATATCCACGAGACTGCTTGTTCGTGTGTTTTTGCGGAGCTTATATCTCTTTCAAGTCCACCATGTCATGGTGCTTCTCATGCCGCTCCTTCACTAAATAGAGGAGCTTCTCCTTACGCTTTGGCATAATGAGGCGTCGGATGAAGATGTTGGGAATGGCAACACCAAGAGCGATAAACAATATCACGAGCGAGGCCTTGATAGCCCAGTTGAACGCGAAGGTAAGCTCACCGATGACACCATCCATCTGTATGAAGCCAAAGAGGGAACGATACATCATCACTCCCGGAATCATGGGAATGACAGACGGTATCGCGATAATCTGATGGGGGATGTGGTGTATATGCTGCGAGCGTGTAGCGATGATGCTGGCAACAGCCGAGCCCACAAACGAGCCAATGATTATGCCTTGGTCAAGGCCGATGTTGCCGTTTGAGGGGCCAAGGTTCACGAAGTTGCGGGTACACACGGCAATGATTCCCGTGATGGCGAGCACCGGCATGATGCGCTTAGGCGTGTTGTAAATCGTGGCAAAGCCCATCGCGGACACAGCCGCCGCTATGGCATAGTTGATGAAGTTGTTGTGCGGCGTCATTGACAAGTCTTTCACGAAGTTGTCGATACCGCAAATCTGTATGGCGAAGACTATTCCAAACGACATGGCAATGATCATCATCAGCGTTATAATGGCACGCGTCAGTCCGACTTGCACATAATTGGACACCATGTCTGTGACAAAGTTGATAAGTGGCACGCCTGGCACTATGAACAACGTGCATGCCATGAGTGGATGGTAGGGCGTGTCAGAGTGGAGGAATGATGGCAAGGCCGAGACCAATGTTTGGTCAAGGCTGATAAACGTGGTGAGCCAACATATGAGCGTCGCCACGAACGCGCTTATCGCAATGCCGACATAGGTGTTCCAATGGAGCTTTGCCAAGTACATCTTCAGACGGAAGCCAAGGATGGCAGGTATGGAAGCATAGAAGAAAGCCGGCCAGTCGCAACCGAACTGCACGCAGAAGCCTCCACAGGCAAATCCGGCGCAAATGGCTATCATCCAGGGCGAGTATTGCTTGTGGACATGGTTCAAGGCTTCAAGCTCGGCCTCGTAGCGGTCAAGGCTCCAGTCTTCGCGTATGGCCGTCCAAAGCATCTTGCTTATCTTGGATATGACAGTGAACTCAACGCAATGGGAATCCACACGCTGATATTTTGAAAACGAGTGGGTCTCGTCAGAGAGGTTCACCATTATGATATTGAAGTTGAGGGAGATGTGAATATACTCCTCCGGCAGTCCAAGATAAGCCTCACACCGCTTCATGTTGCGCATTATTCGCGCGCAGTCGGCATTGCTCGCCATGAGCAAGGCACCCGTGCGCACAAGCAAGTCGAGCTTGCGGCGAAGGAGCTGCACGGAGTTGGCGTGTTCATCGTTCCTGGTCTCGTCGTTGATGCTTTCCTCTTCCTCGAGACCAATCAAATTCTCTCCCTCGTTATCCGTAGGCTTGTTGTGGAAACTAAAAAAATCGTTACTCATGATTATGACAAGAATATCATCATTAGAATTTGCATGGAAATAATGCGGACCAGCATGGCAAGGGGATAAACTGTGGCATATCCCACCGATGGCGTGTCGCTTGACGTGCGGTCATTGGCGTAGGCCAACGCCGGCGGGTTGGTATTGCCACCCGACAGCACGCCAATGAGCGTGTAGTAATTGATGTGGAAGGCGTATCTTCCGATTAGTCCGCCGATGATTATCGGCAGCATTGTTATCAGCAGTCCGTAGCCAATCCACTGCAATCCCTGCTCATTGACAAGGGTGTGGAAGAAGTCCTGTCCGGCTCCCAAGCCAACGCAGGCGAGGAAGATGTTTATGCCCATCTCTCGCAACATCATGTTGGCCGAGATGGTGTTGTAGGTCACGAGATGGTAGCGCGGGCCAAAATATCCCATGAGGATAGCTACGACGAACGGGCCACCCGCAAGGCCGAGACGCACTGGCGTGGGAATGCCCGGTATGGCGATTGGGGCTGTGGCAAGCAAGCAACCGAGGGCTATGCCCACGAATATTGGTATGAGATTGGGGTAGTTGAGGCGCTTCATCTGGTTGCCAAGCACCTTGTCAACCTTACTGAGCGCAAGCTCTGAGCCCACTACAGTGAGGCGGTCGCCAAGCTGCAAGCGGAGATGCGGATGCGCCACGAGATCCACGCCGTTACGGTTGACACGTGTGACAGTGGCCTGGAAGTTGCCATTGATGTCGATTGAGACAAGCGTCTTGCCTTGCAGCTCAGGACGTGTCACGATGATGCGACGTGAGATAAGCTCACGCTCAAACTGGCTCCAATCCACGTCCACCTGCTTGCCGAAGAGGGCGATAAGGCTGTCAACGTCTTGCGGGGCCACTACCACGAGAACTATGTCGTTGAGGCGCAATCTCGTTTGTCCGTTCACGATGGCATTATGGGATGTATTGCCATGGTCTATGACACGCGAAATCATGAAGTGACGGCCCACGATGTGTTTAACCTCAGCCACGGTGAGGTTGTCTATACGCTCATTGGTTATCTCAAGACTCACCGAGCGCACCGCGAGCAACTCTGGTTGCCCCTCGCCTGTCTTGGCTTGCTCCTCCTCTTCTCCGGGCTTGATGCGAAGGATGAGACGCAACGCGATAAACGACAATATGACGCCTATCACGCCCAACGGGTAAGCCAGGGCATAGCCAGTGGCGATGTCGGGGCTCTCTACGCCCTTCATGCTAAAAAACGCCTGCTGCGCCGCGCCCATTCCCGGCGTGTTGGTCACGGCACCGGAAAGGATACCGGCAATAGCCGTAAATGGCGTGTCGGTGAAACAGTAAACTCCCCAAGCCGTGAGAATGCTGATGAGGATGGTGATAAGCACGAGGATGTTGAGTTGAAGGCCGCCCTTCTTGAACGAGGCGAAAAAGCCAGGGCCTACCTGCAAGCCCAATGAATAGACGAAGAGCACAAGACCAAACTCACGAAGGAAGTGGAGCAATTCCACATTCAGGTTAAGGTTGAAATAACCGAAAACAATACCAACGATTAACACCCACGTAAGTCCGAGAGAGACGTTCTTCACCTTTATCTTTCCCAAGACCAAACCCAGTGTTATGACCAAGGCAAGGATAAAAATGGAATGGGAGACTCCACCAGCCCAATAGGCTTGTGAACCCTCAAACAATGTCTTGATGAAATCCATTGACTAAAAAAAATAAAATGCAGAGAATTAATATTTCCTGCAAAGTTACGCCTTTTTTAGGAATTAATAGTTATCAACACGATATTTATTCTCGTCCTTGTCTTGCAACATGGAGAGATAGCTGGCATACCTGCTCTCGGCTATATAATGGTTTTCCACGGCTTTGCGCACGGCGCAACCCGGCTCGTGGGTATGGGTGCAGTTGGAGAAACGGCAGTCGTGGGAGAACTTGAATATCTCTCGGAAATAGCTGCCTATCTCCTCTGGCTCCATGTCGAACGATCCAAAGCCCTTGATGCCCGGCGTGTCTATCAGCCAACCTCCATCGGCCAGCGGCACCATCTCCGAGAACGTAGTGGTATGCATGCCCGTGTCGTGGGCGTCGCTTATGTCGGCCACCTTTGCCTCGGCGCTCGGCACCACGAGGTTGAGCAGTGTCGACTTCCCCACTCCGCTGTTGCCGCTGAGCAAGGTCACCTTGTTGGTCAGCAGCTTGAGCAACGGCCCTACGCCATCGCCCGTCGCGGCTGATATTTCGTGGCATGCGTATCCCAACGACTCATAAAGGTTCACCACCATCTTTTGGTAGCGCAGCTCTTCCTCGGTAAGCAGGTCGGTCTTGTTGAACACCATCACCACAGGCACCGAATAAGCCTCTGCCGAGGCGAGGAATCGGTCAATGAACACCGTGGATGTCTCCGGGTGCGCTATTGTCACGACGAGCAAGGCCTGGTCGAGGTTGCAGGCTATTATGCTGCTCTGCTTCGACAGGTTGGTGGCTCGCCTTATTATGTAGTTGCGACGGTCGTCGATGGCGGTGATAAGCCCCTGCCCTTCGTCGTTGACGACAATATCCACGCCGTCGCCCACGGCCACGGGATTGGTAGAGCGTATGCCCTTGAGCCTGAACTTGCCCTTGACCTTGCTGTCTACCGTGCGCCCATCATCAGTGAGCACGGTATACCAAAATCCCGTGTTCTTGATTACTAATCCATGCATTGAGCCCAACAAGCCATCAAATGGTCATTATCTCTTTCTGCTTGTTGGCAAGAGTGGCGTCCACTTGCTTGATGAACTTGTCGTGAAGTTTCTGCAAGCTGTCTTCAGCGTCTTTCTCCTGGTCCTCGGACAGTCCGTCCTTTATGGCTTTCTTCAGTTTGTCCTTATAGTCGGCGCGCACGTTTCTCACCTGCACCTTGGCTTGCTCGCCAATCTTGTTGCATTGCTTCACGAGCTCCTTGCGTCGCTGCTCTGTCGGTTGCGGCAAGCGCAGGATGACCATCTCGCCATTGTTCTCTGGCGTGATGCCGACATCCGAGTCCATGATGCCCTTCTCTATATCCTTAATGGCCTTGCGCTCCCATGGGCGAATGGTTATGGTGCGCGCGTCTGGAATCTGCAGGGCGGCCACTTGGTTCAATGGCACGGGCTGTCCATACGACATCACTCTCACGGAGTCGAGAATGGCAAGGTTGGCACGGCCGGCACGAATGCGCGACAGTTCTGCCTCAAGGAAGTTGGCGCTCTTCTTCATTTTATCCTCGGCGCTTTTCAAGGCTTCTTTAACGTCTATCATAAGAAAACAGGTTTAATTATTTTTTTCGATTACAAATTTAGGCAATTTTCCGATAAGAACGAGCTTCTCGCCATGTTTTTTTTACTTGAAAGGCCAAGAAACCTCGCTTTCCGCCCATCAGCGCCATGCTTATTTGCCCATGACGCTTGCCACGCGGTTTGTCAGTTCCACGAAATCGGCCACGGCGAGTTGCTCCGGCCGTTTCGTCATCATGTCGTTGGCGAAGAATTCCGGCGACGGCATTGTCTCCTTGTTGAACAATGGCTTCAGCGACACGCGCAGCATCTTGCGACGCTGGTTGAACACCGTTTTCACCACTCGCTTGAACAGTGTCTCGTCGCACCCAAGGTCTTGCACGCCGTTGCGCGTCATGCGTATCACCGCGCTCTTCACCTTTGGTGGCGGGTTGAACACGTCCTCGTCTACCGTGAACAGATATTCCGTGTCGTACCATGCCTGTATCATCACGCTCAGTATGCCATACTGCCTCGACCCTGGCTTTGAGGCTATGCGCAGCGCCACCTCTCGCTGTATCATTCCCGTGCAGCACGGTATAAGCTCCTTGTTGTCGAGCATCTTGAAGAATATCTGCGACGATATGTCATAAGGGTAGTTGCCCGTCAGCACGAACGTCTTGCCGTCGAACACCTGGCGCAAGTCCATCTTGAGAAAATCGTCGCCAATGATGTTGTCGCGCAACTTCGGGAACTTCTCGTTAAGGTATCTCACGCTCTCGTCGTCTATTTCCACCGCCTTTACCTGGCGTGGCTTCTCCACGAGAAACTGTGTCAGCACGCCCATGCCCGGGCCTATCTCCAGCACGGGTATGTCGGGGCACGCGTCCACGGTGTCGGCGATGCGCTTGGCTATGTTAAGGTCGGTCAGGAAGTGCTGGCCGAGGTTTTTCTTGGGTCTAACCTGTTTCATTTCTATTCGTTGCTCTGTGTGGGGTTACGGTGTCGGCTCTGTCAACCTTCCCTGAAGAAGTCGAGACATTGTTTTATCTCCTCGTCGGTCGCCGTCTGGTTGATGTGTATGTTGCCAATGTCGGAAAGCAGGGTGAAGTTTATTATTCCCGACGTGTTTTTCTTGTCATGCCGCATGATGTCGACAAGCTCGTCGTAGTCGTCGCAGGTTATGTCCATCATGCCATAGCTCTCGCGGATATATCTCACCGTCTGCGTCATCTTGTCGGTCGGGAACTGTTGTTTCATCACGGAGAGATACAACTCGCAAATCAATCCGTAGGCCACGGCGTAGCCATGAAGTATCGGCTCCTTGCCCTTTTCCCCATCATGGATGAGCGAGAAGCTCTCGAAGGCGTGGCCGAAGGTATGGCCGAAGTTCAACGCCTTGCGTATGCCTTTCTCCTTCGGGTCTTCTGTCACGACACGTTCCTTCACCTTCACCGATTTGGCGAGCATGGTAAGCAACAGCTTGAAGTCGGGATTGCCGAGGTCGAAGTTGAGCAGCTCGGCCCATGTCTCCGTGTCGGATATGAGGCCATGCTTTATCATCTCTCCATATCCCGAGCGCAGGTTCTTGCCGTCGAGCGTGCGCAGGAACTCGGTGTCGAGCAACACGAACTTCGACTCGTTGAACACGCCGACCTCGTTTTTGAAGCTGTCGAGGTTTATGCCTGTCTTTCCTCCCACCGAGGCGTCTACCATGGCGAGGAGCGTCGTGGGGATATTGATGAAGTCGATGCCGCGCTTGAACGTGGAGGCGGCGAACCCTCCGAGGTCGGTCACCATGCCACCTCCCAGGTTGACAAGCAATGAGTGACGCGTGGCCCTGCCGCGCTCCAGCTCTCTCCAAACATAGATGAGCGACTCCACGTTCTTGTGTATGTCGCCTGGGGCAATGCTTATCACATGGGCTCCTCGCATGGAGATAAACGACTCTATCACGGGCCAGCATTCCATCCTGGTGGTGTCGTCGGTAAGCACGAAAATGCGGTCGTGCTCACATTCTGATATGGCCTTCGCCAAATCGGTGGCAAGTTGATGCGTAATTAACACTCTTTGTTTCATCATACTCATACTTAACGTTCAATTGCAAATATACTCATTAACAACATATATTATGGCACTCGGCCACTATAAATTATTTTTTTTTAATAAAACGTGCATGGCCGTTGCTCATTTTGCGTCTGCCGTGTGCAGTTTTGCCTGCCGCTCCGTGTCGTTTTTGGTCTTCCGGGATTTGAGGTGATGGCATACGACGCACATCATTTTTTATCGGATAAAATATTTTACAAATGGTCGTCTGAGAATCGATTTTTTTCAACCAACCAGTCTCTTGGTCGTAAATGACGCGATTATGGGCGATTTTAACAAACCCCTGATTATCAAATACTTGTGAGTTTTATGGTTTTTAGGCGGTGCCGACAAGCTGATTAAGCGTCGCCGTTACGGTGTAATCGCGTCGCCGTTACGGTGCAATCGCGATGCCGTTACAGTGTAATCGCGTTGCCGTTACGGTGTAATCGCGACGCGATTGCACCGTAACGGCAACGCTTTTTGGCAAAAAACAGGCTGAAGGTGCTGCCGAGGGGCACCTTTGAGCCTTTTTTCCGCTCTAAAAGCACCAGTTATCAAGTGTTAAATTTTGGCAATAATATTTTACATCTCAACATTGTTCTTATCGTTCTTTTTAGCTGACTGCAATATTTTTTTTACTTTTCATATCAACGCGCGTCTAAGAAGAGGTTAATATTGCAAGAGATATAAAAGTAGAATGAAAAAGTTGCTGTTGCTTGCGCTATTGGCGATGACGACGGTCGTCGGCTTTGCGCAGAAGCGAGAAGTGTCGGGCACAGTTCTCGACACCCAAACCAAGGAGGCCGTATCCATGGTCACGGTCCAACTGTTAAAGTCTGATTCCACCTTCGTTGGTGGTGCCTTGTCCGACAACAAGGGCCACTTCACCATCAAGGCTCCCGCCGACGGAAACTACATCCTCAAACTTTCGAGCGTGGGCTACAAGCCCCTCAGCCGCGCCGTCAGCGTTAAGCAGAGTGCCAATGTCAACCTCGGCACGTTGCGCTTCTCCGCCGACGCCATCATGCTGAAGGAAGCCACCGTGACGGCACAGGCCCAGAAGGTGGTGGTGAAGGAAGACACGTTCGAGTATAACGCCAACGCTTACCGCACGCCGGAGGGCTCCACCATCGAGGAACTGGTCAAGCGCTTGCCTGGCGCGCAAGTGGGCGACGACGGCAAGATTACCATCAACGGCAAGGAGGTGAAGAAAATACTTATCGACGGCAAGGAGTTCATGACTGGCGACACCAAGACGGCCATGAAAAACATCCCCACGTCTATCATTAACAAGGTGAAGGCCTACGACCAGAAGAGCGACCTGTCGAGGGTGACGGGCATCGACGACGGCGAGGAGCAGACGGTGCTCGACTTCGGCGTGAAGGCCGGAATGGACAAGGGCGTCATGGCCAATGCCGACGCTGGCGTTGGCACCAAGGACAGGTATAGCGCCCGCGCCTTCGGCGGCTACATGAAAGGCAACCTCAAGCTCTTCGGCATGGGCAACGCCAACAACGTCAACGACATGGGATTTGGCGGTCGTGGCGGATTCTTCGGCAGAGGGCGCAACGGGCTCAACGCCTCGAAGATGGCTGGCGTGAACCTCAACTACGAAAAGAAGGACACGCTGAAGATTGACGGCAGCGTGAGATGGAACCATAGCGACGGCGACGTGTGGAGCAAGTCGAGCTCCGAGAACTACGTCAGCACCGTGGGGTCATTCTCCAACAGCGTGAACCAGTCGTTCTCGCGCGGCAACAACTTCAACGCCCAGGCGCGCGTGGAGTGGACTCCCGACTCCATGACAAACATCATGTTCCGCCCAACGCTCTCATTGAGCAACAGCGACGGACTGAGCCACGGCTCGTCGGCCTCGTTCAACGAGGACCCCTACGACTACGCCACCGACCCTCTCACGGCTGAAGCGTTAAAGACCTTGGCGCAAAACGGCGTCATCGTCAACTACAACACCTCAAACAGTATTTCCTATTCCAAGAGCAGCAGCACGGGGGCAATGCTCCAAGTCAACCGCAAGCTCAACAGCCGCGGACGCAACGTGACGCTGCGCGGCGACGTGAGCTATACCGACTCCAAGTCAAACTCACTGTCAACCAACAACGTGCACCTGTATCAACTAAAGGATGCCCTGGGCCAGGATTCCACTTACCAGACCAACCGCTACAACCTCGCGCCGTCGAAGAGCTGGAGCTACACCTTGCAGACGACATACAGCGAGCCTCTGTGGAAGGGCACCTTCCTGCAACTGCGCTACCAGTTCAAGTACAGCTACAGCAAGAGCGACCGCTCAACCTACGACTTTTCCAACCTCGGCGAGGAGTTCTTCTCTGGCATCAACCCCACCTACCGCAGCTGGGACGGTTACCTCAACCGCCTGGAGCGCCCCTACACCGACTATCTCGACAAGAACCTGAGCCGCTATTCCGAATACAAGAACTACACCCACAACATCAAGCTGATGTTCAGGATGCTACGGACAAAGTGGCAACTCAACGCCGGCGTGATGATGCAGCCGCAACGGTCACACTACGTGCAAAACTACCAGGGAGTGAGCGTGGACACCACTCGCAACGTCACCAACTTCACCCCTACCCTCGACTTCAGATACAAGTTCAACAAGGTGAGCAACTTGCGCGTCAACTATCGTGCCACGACCACGCAACCCAGCATCTCGCAACTGCTCGACATCTACGACGACTCCGACCCTCTCAACATCTCCACGGGTAACCCTGGCTTGAAACCGTCGTTCAACCAGAACTTCCGCCTGTTCTACAACAGCTACTTCGAGAAGACCAAGCAGTCGGTGATGACTTTCGTCGACTTCAACAACACGCGAAACAGCATCAGCAACAAGGTGACCTACAACGAGACGACCGGCGGACGCATAACGAGGCCGGAGAACATCAACGGCAACTGGAACGTGAACACCGCGCTGATGTTCAACACGCCGCTCGACTCTGCCGGATTCTGGAACATTAACACTTTCGCCAACCTCAACTACTCCAACAACGTGGGCTACATATCGCTCAGTCGCGACGCCAACTCCATAAAGAACACCACGCGCGACATGACCGTCGGCGACCGTCTCGCCGGCAGCTACCGCAACAGTTGGCTTGAGGTGGAGCTCAACGGCGCGTTCAACTACCGCCACTCCAACAACAAGCTGCAGCCCGCCTCCAACTCCGACGTGTGGCAGTACAGCTATGGCGGCAGCATCAGCGCCACGGCCCCATGGGGCACCACGCTGTCTACCGACCTCAACATGAACTCGCGCCGTGGATATGCCGACAACTCGCTCAACACCAACGAGCTGGTATGGAACGCGCAAGTGTCGCAGAGCTTCCTCAAGGGGCGTCCGCTCACGGTCATGCTGCAGTTCTACGACATCTTGCGCCAGCAGAGCAACCTGAGCCGAAGCATCACCGCGTCGATGCGCTCCGACACGGAATACAACTCCATCAACAGCTACGTGACGCTGCACGTCAACTATCGCCTCAACCTCTTCGGTGGCAAGCAGGCACGGCGCGACGGTCACGGCCCTGACGATGGTCCCGGCTTCCGTGGAGGTCGCCCGCCAATGGGTGGCAGACCACCAATGGGCGGCGGACGCCCACCAATGCGCCGGATGTTCTGATCATCTGTTTAGGCACAATACATAAACACGAAAAAGAGGCTGAACCCATACATGAAGGTTCAGCCTCTTTTCGGTCTTTGGCTTTCAGCTAATGCCAGCGAAAGCCGCTGCCTTGTCGTGCTATTGCTTATTCACCCCACATTTCCCAAAGGTTGTTTTTCTTGGCACCTTGATCCACGTAAACAAATCGGAGTTGCGAAGTTAGTTGTTTTTTCTTGGCCCGTATATAGTTTTAACATAACTTAAAACAGATGTTGCCCAACTTGGAGGATTGACTACAAGCCTCGCAAGCCGGGCAACGCCACTTTCTTTATCTTGTCATTCGGGCATCATGCCTTGCCATCGGCATGTCAGTGCGGTTCTGTGAGTCCGCCTGTCTGTATGCCGCCCTTGTCTTCCTTGAAGTCGTTGGTGATGTTTGTCTTCACCTTCTTGAATTGCTTCTTCGTGTTGCCAAACTTCCAGTTCAATGTGAGCGTGGCTTGGCGGATGGGCACCCTGACGGTCATGTCCTGCACGTAGTCGGAGCTGCGTGTCCTCGTCTTTATGTCGAGCTTGTCGCTCATCGGCGTGAGGAATGTCAGGCTGAGGTCGAGCTTGTCTTTCAAGAGTTGCTTCCACAGCGTGGTATAAGCCATCGTCATGCCGCCTTGATAGCCCTGCAGGTTATAGGTCTTGGCAGTCAGAATGCCGCCAAGGGTCCACTGTATGTCCCATGGCAGGGTCTGCTGCAAGTTGAGCATCGCGTTGCCGCTCCACCCGTTGTTCTTCAGCCCCACGGCACGGCTTCTCACGTCCACGTAGCTCACTTGCGCGTTCATTATCAGGCGCGTCTTCTTAGCCAGCATCCAGTTGACGAACAGGTTTAGGCTCGCGTCGCGCTTCTTGGCCACGTTGCCATAAGTCTGGTTCAGCAGGTTGTTGTCGTCGATAAACGAGCATTGCTCTATCTGGTTATCGCAGAAGGTGTAGCCCGCCGTGGCGCTCAACATGAACTTTGCCGAATAGTAGTTGTACACCATGTTCACGGTGTGCGACTTCTCCGTGTCGAGGTTGGAGTTGCCATACGACAGCGCGGTCGGGTTGCTGCGGTCCACGTAAGGGTTGAGATAGCTTATGCCCGGTCGCTCTATCCTCATGCTGTAGTTCATGCCTATGTTCATGCCCGCCGCGAGGCCATAGCTCAGGCTCGCGCTTGGCACGAGCACGCCATAGTGTTTCTTGAAGTCGTCGCCGCTGCCCAGCTTGTATTTCACGTCCTCCCAGGTGTATTCATACCTGCCTCCCATCACCGAACCAAGCTTTCCCCATTGCGCCTTCCACTCAGCGTAAGCGGCGAGTATGCCCTGCGTGTTCTCGTATTCCACGCTGTTGCCAGGGTTGAACGTCTCCGTGCGGTCGCCGGCCACGTCGTAATACTTCGAGTCGGCCTTGTTGAGCCTGTTGATGAACTTGGCTCCGAAGTTGAGGGTGTGCTTAGTGCCGAGCGCCTGCGTGAAGTCGGCTTGCAAGGTGTGCTCCGTGGCGCGCGTCGCGTTGTTGGAGCGCAAGTCGTTGAGCTGCACGCCCGTCACGCCGCTCGCCTTGTCGTAGAAAGTGTAGTTGTTGGTGTGCGCGAGCGAGTTGTTGAAGAGATAGCTCAATATCATGTAGCTCTTGCGGTCGTCGTTCCAGAACCGCTGGTAGTCCACGCTGCCGTAAAACGCCTTCGTGCCCGTCTCCTGCCGCATCTCGTTGCTGTAAGAGAATCCCTTTCCGTATATTCCGCCATACATCCGCGTGGTAGGCTGGCCGTTTATCTTCTGCTTGAAAGTGACATAGTCTGCCATGGCACTAATGGTGCTGAGCGAGTCGAGGTCATAACTCAGGCTGATGTTGCCCATGGCGTAAGGCTGCTTCATGTCCGACTTTTGGTGATACGCCATGTGGCTGTCGGCATCGGCTCCCGTGACCTCCGCCGCACCAGCCTTTACCTTCTGCACACGGTCGAAGTCTATCGTCGTGCCGTTCATGCGCTGGTGGTTGAGCATGCCGTTGGCGCTGAAGGTCAGCTTGCCTTGCTGCCCGTTTACCAACGCCGACACGCGCCGTATCTGGTTGCCGCCTGCCACGCTCACGTTGCCGTTGTAGCCATTGGCCTCGTCGCCGCCAGAGGCACTGCGCCGCTTGTTGAGCACTATGTTGAGCACGCCACCCGTGCCTTCCGCGTCGTATTTCGCCCCGGGGTTGGTCACGACCTCAATGCTCTTCACCATCGTGGCGGGCATGGCCTTGAATATCTGCGAGGCGTTGCTGGTGTACATGGGGTTGAGCTTGCCGTCCACATAGACCTTGAAGCTCGACGATCCGTTCACGCTGATGTTGTCCTGTCCGTCCACGGTCACCCTTGGCACCTTCCTCAGCATGTCGAGCACGGTGGAGGCCTTCGCCTCGGCGTCGTCGGCCACGTTGTAGGTCATCTTGTCGGTCTCCATCTTGACGAGCGGCTTCGACGCCACCACGCTCACAGCGCCGAGGTCAACATCCTTCCAAATGGAATCGTTTTTGAGCGAGTCGCCCTGGGCCACACCGCCTTGGGTGGCCTTGCCGGCGCCGCTTGCCGCGTTGCCCACTTGGGCCATCGCGCCCAGGGAGCAAGCGAGCAAAGCGCCGGAGAGCATTATACCTGATTTTCTCATTTTACCTTAGTCATCCTATTATCATGCCTTTGCGAAGGCTTCCTTTACATCTTCCAGGCTTATGTCGAGCAGCTTCATCTGCCTAACCATCTCCGGGATAACCGTCTTCATGAAGGCCCTGCGCCTGGTGTCCTTGATATTTCGTTGTGCGTCTTCCGCCACGAAATAGCCGAGGCCGCGCTTGTTGAATATCACGCCTTCCTGCGACAGCTGGTCATAAGCCTTGACAGCGGTGTTGGCGTTCACGCCAAGCCGCGCGGCATACTCGCGCACGCTTGGTACGCGGTCGAACGCCTTGTATGTGCCGGCGAGGATCTCGTCGCTCAGGCGGTCGGCCATTTGCAGGTAGATGGCCTTGTCGTTACTGAATGCCATAGTCTAATTGTTGTTTAATTATTTACCCAAACGCAGTTTCATGGTGTTCACGTCGCCACTGCCTGATACCTGCTTAGAGAGAGTCTGGAGTTGTCCAGAAAGAGTGATGTCGCCACTGCCAGTCACGCTCACTTGAGCATCGCCACAGTCGGAGAAGTCAAGATTGGCGTCACCAGAGCCTGACACGTGCACATTGGTCTGCGCCACGTTGACCAACTTGCCTTCCACGTCGCCACTGCCGAAGATGGCAATGTTGGCGTTGTTTGCCTTGACGGTGCCCATCTCCACGTCGCCGCTGCCAGAAACCGTGTATTCGAAATTGCCAGAGAGGGTGATGTCTTTCATCTTCACGACGCTGCTGCCACGCACGCTGACCGTCAGGTCCTTGCCCTTGAAATTGCTGTCGAGGGTGAAGTCGCCGCTACCCGACATCGACACTGCCTCAAGGCTTGGCGCGCTGATCCATATCTCCGCGCTACCATCATGGCCGGTCATGTTGATTACGCTGACGCCTTTCTGCTTTTGGCCGCTGCCCTTGCCACGAATCACGAGCGTGCCGTCCTCCACGCTTATGGCATGGCTGTCGTACCACCTCTGCGAGGCCTTGAGCGTGACCTTGTATGTGGGCGACTGGGTAAAGTGGACATCGCAACTGCCCGCGTTGCTCACCGACGTAAAGCCCTTGAGGTTGAGCTTATGTGTCAACACGTCGTCGCTGCCGCCGTACACTTTCTCTATGCGACACGACGACATGGAGACGATGGCCATGAAAGCCACGAAAAGAATTATTGCCTTTTTCATAATCTATTATTTCTTCTTTCTATATGTGTTACTGTATATATAATAATGTGTAATCGGCTCACTTGTTTATCCACTTGTTGTTTATGACCTGCAACCTCGTGTACCTGCGATAGGCGAGCCTGAAGCACACGATGATGAAAGCCACATTGACAAGGCTTGCCACAACGGCGCACCAATCGTCGTATATCGTTATGACATAACCAGCCTCGCCAAGACTGAACATCACCTTCGTGACCAAGCCGATAAGCATCATGATGACGGTGTTCAACCCGAAGAAGGAAAAGACGGACAAAACGAGCGCATGCTTGTTGAACAAGCTGCCCAAGAGGAGGAACAGGGCATGGAGCGACACGAGCGACAGCGTCATGGGCACCACATAAGTAGAAGCGTCACCGCTAAAGGCGAACGTCATGCCTTTAATGCTCTCTATCAGACAGCCTGTGGCCGAAGTGGGCGCCGCACTGCCAAACGCAAGCGTTAGGAGCCACTGCACGAGGTCGCCAGCGAGGAATCCCACCATGGCGGCAAAGGTCATCGCCACCACCATGACAAGGTAACGCGCCAGAAACTTCTCCTTGTTGGAAGCCGGCAACATGAACTCATTGATGCGCTGCTGGCGTGTCTTGAGATTGGTGAAGACGCTCACGCCTCCCATAACCAAATAGGCTGAAATGGCAATCATGGCATTGATACTGGTAACCGAAGCGGTATCGGCATGGCGCGAAATCAAGAGGCCGAAGGCTTGGGGAATGGATATGATGGCAAAAATCACCAGGCCGAAGATGAGGAGCTGACGCTTTGAGAGCGTGAGCTGCCAACGGAGAACGTTCAGGAATCTGTCTTTATTCATGGTTATGTGTGTTTTTCTGTTTACGTAAGTTGTCTTAAAATAGTTTCTTTCCGCTCATGGCCGCGTTGAAAAGCAGCTCGAGGTCTACTTGGGTCTCCTCCTCGTCGTCGCCACGCAACACCATTGACGCGTTGCCCTGCAGCGACGGCTCCGAATAGACCACCCTGTCGCCCATCTCCTGCGCGGACAGGTAGCGGAAGGCATATCTCTTGGATATGTCGGCCATGCTGCTGTCGAGCAGTACCTTGCTCTGGTCCATTATGACCACGTGGTCGAGAAGGTTCTCCACGTCGTGGACCTGATGGGTAGATATTATTAGCGTGCGGTCGTCGGTCATGTAGTTGGCAACCACCCTGCGGAAGAGGCTCTTCGAGGGAATGTCGAGACCGTTGGTCGGCTCGTCCATCATCAGCAGGCTGGTGCCGGTGGCGATGGCAAAGCTCATATACACCTTCTTCTTCTGGCCCATGGAGAGCTCTTTCAGGTTGGGACTTGCCGGCATCTCGAAGTCGGCCAAGCACTTGCCCAGCAACTCGTCGCTGAACGTGGGATAAAACGAGCGCATCATGGAGCGGAAAGCGTCGAACGTCATGTCGGGCATCACGTACTCCTCGGGGACGATGAAAACGCGCTTCAGCAGTTCAGGGTCGCGAAGGCGACTTTCCATGCCGTCTACCTTCACGCTGCCGTGGTTGGGCGAGAGTAGACCCGCTATGATGTAAAGCAATGTCGACTTTCCCGTGCCGTTCTTGCCCAGGAGACCGTAAACGCAACCTGGCTTGAGACTCAAGTCGAAGTGGCTGAACACTTGGTGCTTGCTGCCTTGATAACTAAATACAAGATCTCTAATGTCTATCATATTACTGTTTTCTGATTAATTGTTTTCAATATTAGTGTACTACATAAGTAACACACTGCAAAGATAATGTCATTTCTTTATTATTTCCAAATATTTCCCCGAAAATAATCATTTTATTTTGTTTTGTTAACTTTGCAGCTTCATAATACACATATTTTTACTAAATTTGCACGCTAAAAGGCTACTATCGCGCACCCATCGCGATATCAGTGGGGACGCGATGCCATTCCAATGGGGACTTTTCTTTCGCGCATCCCACACGGATGTGCAGGGGCGGGCCCTGTGCCCATCCGTGACCCGAATGGCAAGACGCATAGGATTTGTCGATGTGTCCACATTGGTTGCGGACGGGCACTGGGCCCGCCCCTGCAAAGCATTATCACATACGTAATTCAGCATGGAGGCATATAACGCTACTTCATACACGTGAATACACATGAATCAAAATGAAACAAAAAAATCAAGGTTTCACACCCCATTCCAAGTTTTTTTCCTACCTTTGCTTTCGCACGTTCGCAACAAGGCCCTACATGGCACTCGGGAACGGAAAAACTTTTATTAATCAGAAACAACATGAAAACAATCTCCCCAACAATTCTCTTCATGACTCTGGCAATTATCGGACTTATCTTCCCCTCCACGGCGGAGGCTCAGTCGTCATCACCTGGTACCATAAATGCCTTTTCTCGTATAACCGACAGATTCAGAATTTTCGGTAAAAACGTTGAGGAATGTCGGGTTAATGACGACAAAGTCACAAGGTATGCCGACAAGGACACACTAACCTTTTACGGTCGAAAGCCAGTATGGGTGTTTTCAAGTCGACTTGGGGGTCCCTTTATTTTCTCCGGTAATTGCGAATATAGACAAGAAACCTTCAATGGGCAGTCAACAAAAGGTACCCATGTCCTTACCAGGGAAATATTCGCATTCAAAAACAATGAGGGATGCGTGTACATACGCCCCAAGGGAAACGACGGAATAGTAGCGCCATGCTTGCAGCTTTTTGCCCATGGCTTCAGATACGCTTATAATGTATACCATGCGGAAAAATACAACCCCAAAACTCGCAAATGGGAGTACGCCAGCATTTGGGTAGACAATGCCAATGCCGACCCAGTGCTGAACTTTCTTAAATCACATTTCGCCAAATAAGGCTTTAAACATATATAAGATGGAGAAGAACGAAGAGTTGCGCGAGGCGTGGGAGTTTGTGGAGTACACCGGCACCAGCATATTCCTCACGGGCAAGGCCGGCACCGGCAAGACCACGTTTCTGAAGACGGTGGTCGAGAAGTCGTCGAAACGATTAATCGTGGTGGCGCCAACGGGCGTGGCGGCCATCAACGCCGGCGGCGTGACCATCCACTCGTTTTTCCAACTGCCCTTCACGCCTTTCATCCCTGGCTCTACCATTCGCGACCGCTACGACTTCTCCAAGGCCAAGCGGCGCATCATAGCCTCGCTCGACCTTCTGATAATAGACGAGATAAGCATGGTCAGGGCCGACCTCCTCGATGCCGTCGACTCCGTGCTTCGCCGTTTCCGCGACCCCACGCGGCCTTTTGGCGGCGTGCAGCTGCTCATGATTGGCGACCTGCAACAGCTCACGCCCGTGGTGACGGCACAGGAAGAGGGCATACTGAACCAATACTACGAAACGCCTTATTTCTTCGGCAGCAAAACGCTGCGGCAGGTGAACTATGTTACCATACAGCTGTCGAAGGTCTACCGCCAACAAGACCCTAAGTTCATCAACATCCTGAACCACGTGCGCGACGGCCATCCAACTCCCGACGACCTCAACACGCTCAACTCTCGTTGCAACCCCACTTTCATTCCCAAGCCGGAAGACGGATACATACGCCTGACCACCCACAACCGCATGGCCGACAGCTACAACGAGAACGAGCTGATGAAGCTGGGCGGCAAGCGCTACCGCTTCAAGGCCGAGGTGGAAGGCGAGTTCCCGGCATCCAGCTATCCTGCCGAGGAGACGCTGGAACTGAAGCAAGGCGCGCAGGTGATGTTCATCAAGAACGACAGCGGCCACAAATACTACAACGGCAAGATTGGCCACGTGGTGGACATCGACGCCGAGAAGATAACGGTGAAGTGTCCGGGCGACACCGAGGTGATAAAGGTGGAGCAAGACGAATGGGAGAACACCAAATACGTCATCAACCCCGAGAAAAAGACCATAGAGCCGCAGGTGGCGGGCACGTTCAAGCAGTATCCGCTGCGCCTGGCCTGGGCCATAACCATACACAAGAGCCAAGGCCTGACCTTCGAGCACGCCATCATCGACGCCGGCTTCTCGTTCGCCTCAGGACAGGTCTACGTGGCGCTGAGCCGCTGCAAGACGCTTGAGGGCATGGTGCTTGTCTCGCGCATAGGGTCGAGCAGCATCTTCAACGACTCGCGCGTGACCGAATACATCTCCCATCAGCAGCAGATGGCTGAAGAGAGCGTGAGGCAGTTGCCGTCGCTCAAGGACGCTTACTTCAAGGAGCTGCTTCTCGACATGTTCTCGTTCAACCGCCTCTTCGGCGCCGAGCAGATGCTCAACCGCACGATGGTGGAGTTTTTCAGGACGTTGCCGCGCCTGTGCGACTACCACCGCACGGTGTTGGAGAAGGTAAAGGCTAAGGTGATGGACGTGGCCTACAAGTGGCTCAACGTCATCCGCCAGACCTCCTGTGAGGACCTGCACGGCGAGGCGTTCCTGCAAAGGGTGCGTCGCTCTGCCGACTATTTCGCCGCCACGCTGAAAGAGCTCGTGCCCGACCTGCTGGAGAAGACGAAGATGGCAAACGGCAAGGGCAAGCAGGCCATGGAGCAGCTTGAAGAACGCTACAAGGAGTTCTGGTTGCAGTATCTCTGCAAGGAGAAGATGCTCGACACCATGGCCGACAAGCCTTTCACGGTGGCCACGTACCTGCAAGCCAAGCAAGAGGCGACCATCGACTCGATGGAGGTGGTGGACCCTGGCACGAAGCGCGCGCGACCCAAGGCAAGGAAGGCGCAAGACAACCCATACGCCGACGAGACGCGCGTGGCAAGGCAGCAGAAGACCAAGGAGGAAAGGCCAAAGGCCAAGCCAAGGAAGAAGGGCGAATCGGAGGCCCAGACCTTCGAGATGTACGGCAAGGGCATGGCCATAGAGCAGATAGCCAAAGAGCGTGGACTGACCACCGGCACCATAATGTCGCACCTCGCAAAATACGTGAAAACTGGCAAGCTGAGCGCCGACAAGATAATACCGGCAGAGCACGTGAGGGCCATTCGCCACGCCCTGTCGACAGTGGAGGAGCACGCCGCCGTGGACGACATCATGAAGTTGTGCCCCAAGGACGTGAGCAAGGGGGAGGTCTACTTCATGTTGAACGCCTCGCGGTGAGGGCAAAAGGCAGAAGAACTCTTTACACCATCTATTGCAAACATCCATTTTTTATAGTATAATATGCCGCATAACATATAATTTATATGTAAATTTGCGTACTATTAGTTATCCATAACAATGACCGGCAACAGAAAGATATACATCAACCGCAATAACAGCGACCAGTGGAAAGAGGACACTTGCCGTTCCGTGGAGATGTACAACAAGTGGTTTCTCGGTTTCGCTCCGTCCACATATATCAGCGAGCGTGAAAAGTCGAAGCGGCAAGTATCCAAGGCAATGCGACTGACCGACAATTTCCGCCTTAACAAGGCAAACCTCTTCACCAACCCCGACACCATCTCAATACTGCGCATGGTAACAGCTCCACCGATAGCGCGTGAGCGTCTTGCCGGATTGGCGGGCGTGAGCAAAACTGTTATATCAAGAATGGAGAGCGGCAAACTTCCCTCGAAAATGACAGATGAGGCAATAAAGGCCGAGATTGGGAAAATAGCAAAAGTGCTAAGCCGCCTCTTCGACCGCACACTCTGCCCTTGGATAGAGAAAGGCAGCGAGCCTACACCGAGCCAACGCCGCATAGCCGCAAGTGTCGTGGCCGACCGCATGTGCGGTATGATGTCCGATCCTATAATTCGCAACGAGCAGGAACGCCGGCAACTCCGCGCCATATCTGCATGGCTTGACCAAAGAGGCTACACATTCGTCAAGTCGGACAGCATAGCCGACTTCCGCAATATGCAACCGGGTACATACACCTATCACCTTAACGTAGCCGTCGAGAACCCCACTGCCAATATGCCCATCGACGTTGTGATAAGACGCAAGGACGAAAGTTTCCGTCTGCCGCTGCTCGTGGAGTGCAAGTCGGCTGGCGACTTCACCAACACCAACAAGCGGCGAAAGGAAGAAGCGCAGAAAATTTCACAACTTAAAGCCACCTATGGCGTTGACATAGATTTCATTCTCTTCCTTTGCGGCTATTTCGACAGTGGCTACCTTGGCTACGAGGCTGGCGAGATGATTGACTGGGTTTGGGAACACCGCATTGATGATTTCAGCAAGGCTGGAGTATGACAATGACAACAACAGAAAGATGATTAGCAACGACATTGAAACAAGGCGCGTAGAGTTGCAGCAGGCCCTCGACGCGCAGAAAACACAGAAGCAACGCAACGTGATGGGGCAGTTTGCCACACCTTATCCATTGGCGTATGACATAATGAAGCACATGCGGCAGTTATGCGCCGGCAGCAAGAGCGTGTCGCTGCTTGAGCCGTCGGTGGGTCTCGGTGCGTTTGTCTCTGCCTTTCACGAAGTGTTCGGCAGCAAGGCAGGGCACGCGCTCGGCTTCGAGATTGACAGCCACTACTATGAGCCGGCAAAGGAGCTGTGGCAAGGCTGCGACATCGACTTGCGCAATGCCGACTTCCTCGCTGCCAAGCCCGACAGTGCATACGACATGATTGTGGCCAACCCGCCATACGTGCGCCATCACCACATCGACACAGACACTAAACTACGCCTGAAGAATGAGGTCAAAGAATATTGCGGCATCAACATTTCGGGACTTGCAGGACTCTACTGCCACTTCATGATTCTCTCGACAAAATGGCTGCGCGATGGCGGACTGTCATGTTGGCTTGTGCCATGCGAGTTTATGGAGGTGAACTACGGAAGGGCGGTGAAGAAATTTCTGCTCCGCAATGTCGAGCTTATAAGCATACACCGCTTCGTGGCAACCGACGTGCAGTTTGCCGACGCTCTTGTCAGTTCGTGTGTGGTGGTATTCAGAAATGCCTGTCCTAAAGTCCACCATAAAATCGTGATCTCGGAAGGCGGCAGCGTGTCTGCCCCAGGGCGGCAGACTGTCATAGACAGCTCCAACCTCTCGGCCGAAGAGAAATGGACAAGCCGCTTCGACAACAGTATTGACACGACAACAACCGGAAGTGAGGACACGACAGCCCGACTCGGCGACTTCTTCACCGTGAAGCGCGGCATAGCCACAGGCGACAATCACTTCTTCATTCTCGACAGTGCAGCGGTGGAGAAGTATTCCATTCCGCGCAAGTTCCTTGTGCCTGTGCTTCCGAGTCCGAGATACTTCAAGGCCGACTCTGTGGCGGGTCGCCCAGACGGACTTCCAGACACTGACCGCCAGTTGTTTCTGTTCAACTGCGACCTCGACGAGCCGACACTCAAAGCATCATACCCCACGGTGTGGCAATATGTGCGCCAAGGCGAGGAACGCGAGGTCAACAAGGGCTACATTTGCAGTAGGCGCACGCCGTGGTATTCATGCGAGAAACGCGAACCTGCCCCATTCGTCATGCCCTATATGGGGCGCGGCGAATCGTCTAGGCAGATGTTCCGCTTCATACTTAACAATTCTGACGCAATCACCACAAACGTTTATCTGCTGCTCTATCCCAAAAAGAATTATGCCCAAAACATTACCGACGAAGCAACACGCTCAAAAGTGTGGAACGTGCTCAACTCCATATCCAAAGAACGCCTTATGAGTTCGGGGCGCGTCTACGGCGGAGGACTCTACAAGTTGGAGCCAAAGGAACTTATGGATTTACCAGTACCAGAAATGACAAAAATATTAAAACCACAGGCAAAGGCCATACAGTTGGCATTATTCTAAAAATAAAGACAAATAGCTTTCATACATATCACTTATCAACCTACTCATATATCAAATAGGAAGATGATATTGGAAGTTTATTTCGGGAAAATGTGTAATTCTGTCCGTAAAATGTTTAACGGCAACAAGGAATAATATCCATAACTTTGCATCGTGAACCAAGATATAAGAACATGAAGAAAACTGTGTTTATTTTCGCGGCCATCATGGGGCTCTTCGTTTCCATGACCGCTTGCGCTAACAAGAAAGCTAACGACATGAACGCAAAGGCAAATGGCACCGCCCAAGAAAACGGCAAGACTCTCGTGGCTTATGCCTCTTACACCGGAACCACGGAAGGCGTGGCGAAGATGATAGCCACCGCCACGGGCGGCGAGCTCTACAAGATAGAGCCGGAGAAGGAATACACCGCCGCCGTGGACGACATCATGAAGTTGTGCCCCAAGGACGTGAGCAAGGGGGAGGTCTACTTCATGCTGAACGCGACACGATAAAGCATTTACACAATTTTCTAAAATAAGACAAGTGACAATTAAACTAATGAACAAAATCCTAAGAACTATCATCGCATGGTCCGTGCTCGGCTGCATGTTCGCGGGAATGCCGACAACCGCCAAGGCACAAAAGGTCGTGTTTCCACAGCAGAAACAGGCAGGCGTGGCTACACTGAAGTGTAACGCTAAAAACTTCACCCTTGCCAACAGCCTTCTGCAAGCATCCTACTCCGTCGTCAACGGCACGTTGCGATTCAACGGCTGCAAGGCCATGGATCTCATGCCCTCGGCAGACCTTTTCCGCATAGGCCTTGCCGACCGCACTGAGTTCTCGTCGCAGGACATGAAGCTCGCCAGCGTGACCACAGAGAACTACGCCGCCGACCCCAAGGCCGCCAAAGGCTCTGAGCGGTTCCGCGGCAAGGGCGTAAAGGCCGTGTTCACGCGCGGCGACCTGCGCGTGGAGTGGCGTGCTGTGCTGCGCGACGGCTCCCACTACCTGCGCACCGAGATGAGCATCTCGTCGGGCAAGGACGTGCGGATGGATCATATCGTGCCGATGATTTACGCCGTAGACGTGCGCAAGGCAAAGTCGGCGCCACGGGTCGTGGGCAACACGCGTGGCGCGGCGCTGCTGAGCAGCAAGCTCTTTGCCGGACTGGAGACGCCGATGGGCGTAAACACCAACAACCTCGACTCTGCCGACATTGCCAACATCAACAGCCGCGACATGGTGAAGATGGAGGGCAACTGGGTGCGCCACACCACATTGAAGGCTGGCAAGACGTGGACGGTGAGCAGCGTGGTGGGACTGGTGGCAAAGGGCCAACAGCGTCGCTCGTTTCTTGCCTACAGCGAGCGTGAACGCGCGGCAGCATGGCACCCCATGACCATCTACAACTCATGGTACGAGCTTAACATAGACCGCAACAACGCCCCCGGAAACCGTGGCATATACGACCCCAACGACAAGCAGAACCTCAATGGCGACTACACGGGCAACATGACGGCGGCGCAATGCGAGGACGTGGTGCGCCACTGGAAGGCAAAGTTCTACGACGTGTATGGCAAGACTCCCGTGGCCTATGTCTTCGACGATGGCTGGGACGCTTACGGCACGTGGACGTTCAACCCCAACTTCCCCAACGGCTTCAAGGAGGTTGACAAGCTGGCGCGCGAGATGGGCGCGGGCATCGGCGCGTGGCTCGGTCCCGTGGGCGGCTATGGCGCGAGTGGCGAATACCGGCGCAACTACTGGCGCGGGCGTGGCGGCATGCAGCTGAGCAACCACGTCTACTACGACTACTTCGTGAAGTGCTCGTCGGACATGATAGACAAGTACGACTTCCGCTTCTTCAAGTTCGACGGCATCAGCGCGCAGTTCTCTGCCGTAGGCCCCGACATGACCGACGCCGGACTGGAGAACTGCGAGGGCATAATAAGCATAGAGAACGACGTGCGCAAGAAGCGCAGCGACATATTCTACAACACCACCGTGGGCACCTGGGCTTCACCGTTCTGGTTCCACGTGAGCGATGCCGTGTGGCGACAGGAGGGCGACTTCGGCAAGACGGGCGTCGGCGACGACCGCGAGCAATGGATTACCTATCGCGACCGCCTCGTTTACCAAAACTTCGTGGACCGCTCGCCTATCTGCCCCATCAACACGCTCATGACGCACGGAGTAATACTAAGCCGTTTCGGGGCCGTGTCGAAGACCATGGATTACGACGGCATCGTGCGTGAGATGCGCTGTGGCTTCGGGTGCGGCTCGTCGATGGTGGAGCTTTACACCGACTACAAGTTGCTCGACGAGATAAAGAACCACGATGGGGAAGCCGGCACCCTGTGGCGACAACTTGCCGACTGCATGAATTGGCAACAGCGCAACGCCGACGTGCTGCCCGACATCCACTGGGTGGGCGGCAATCCTTGGGATGGCGCGCATGCCAACGTCTACGGTTGGGCGGCATGGAATGGCAAGAAGGTCACTCTCACCCTGCGCAACCCGGACGTGAAGCCACAGGCCATGACCACAACGCTCCGCAAGGTGTTCGACATTCCGGAATACATCAAGACGACAGTGACATTGCGCAGCTCCTTCGCCGACCAGATTATAGGCAACGGTGGCATTGAAGGCATAAAGGCCAATGAGCCTGTCGACATCGACAAGGAAATAACCGTAAGGATGCCCAAGTCATCGGTCTTCGTCTTCGATGGCATAGACAATGGGCGTTTCGATTTCGGCGAGGCTAACAAGTAGCGCATGAACGACGACATTCTCCAGCCTCAAAATGTAAAATATTATTGCCAAAATTTAACACTTGGAAACAGGTGCATTTAGAACGGGAAAAAGGGTCGAAGGTGCCCCTTTTCAGCACCGTCGGCGGCTTTTTTGCCAAAAAACATTGCCGTTACGGTGCAATCGCGTTGCCGTTACAGTGTAACGGCGACGCGAATGTACAGTAACGGCGGTGCGATTACACCGTAACGGCGACGCGATTGCACCGTAACGGCGACGCAAATTCAGCACAAAAGCACCGCCAAAAAACCGCAAAATGCGTAAGTCTTTGATAATCAAAGATTTATTAAAGTCACCCATAATCGCGTCATTTCCAACCAAGAGACTGCTTGGTTGAAAAAAATCGATTCTCAGACGACCATTTGTAAAATATTATTATCGCTTGCAACGGCAAGCCTAAAGCTGCTCCACGCTCTTCACCAGCGAGTCGGACCCTGAGACCCAGAAGGCCACGCGCACGACGCTGCCCACGTCGGTGTTGCCACTCCGCTTGATATGGCGCGTCTTGCCATACACAAGGGTGTCGCGACACGAAGGATAGCTCACGAGCTGCAGCCGCTGCTTGGTACTGCCTGAGCCAATATAGAAAATGTCGACGCTGTCCTTGGCATGGGCGAGCTTGACGGCCTTGGCGCGCGCGCGGCGGTTTATAGCAGCCGTGTCTATAGGGGCGAACACCGAGGCGGCAACGGTGTCGCCGGGGTTATCGTTCGGTGCCATCTTGCAGGCCGTGGGGACCAATCCCGCTGCAGCCACGAGGAATGACAAAAAAAGAATCTTTCTCATAATAACATTATCCTTACACGCCAATCTTGGCCAGTCCGCCCTCACCCGTCTCCTTGTAGAGCGAAGGCAGGTCGTGGCCCGTTTGTTTCATCACTTCCACCACGCGGTCGAAGCTCACGCGGTGCTTTCCGTCGGAGAAGGCGGCATAGAGGTTGCAGTCGAGCGCGCGCGTGGCGGCGAAGGCGTTGCGCTCTATGCACGGTATCTGCACCAGTCCGCACACGGGGTCGCACGTCATGCCGAGGTGATGCTCAAGCCCCATCTCGGCGGCATACTCTATCTGCGAGGGCGAGCCGCCAAAGAGCTGGCAGGCGGCCGCCGAAGCCATGGCGCAAGCCACGCCGACCTCGCCCTGGCAACCCACGTCGGCACCCGATATGGAAGCGTTCTCCTTCACGATGTCGCCAATCAAGCCGGCGGTGGCGATGGCATGGAGAATCTTCTCCTCAGAGAAATTGTGACCCGTGGCGAGATGATAGAGCACGCCCGGCATCACGCCGCAACTGCCGCATGTGGGCGCCGTGACGATGGTGCCGCCGCTGGCGTTCTCCTCGCTCACGGCAAGGGCGTAAGCATAGACGAGGGCGCGCGTCTGGAGGTTGGGCTTATAGCCCTTGGCCTTCACGAAATAGGTGGAAGCCTTGCGCTGGAGGTTGAGCGGCCCGGGAAGCCGCCCCTCGTGGTTGATGCCACGCTCCACGCTCTCCTGCATGGCGGTCCACACCTCGCGCAGGTAATCCCATATGTCAGATTTCTCGCAGCGGTCCACATACTCCCAATAGGCACAACCGTTGTCCTCGCACCAACCCTTTATGTCGGCGAGATAATGCAGGCCGTAGACGTCGGGACTCGCGGGCAACAACCCCGTAGGGTGGTCGCCCTCGGAAAGCGCGCCACCGCCAACGGAATACACCACCCAATCGTTTATGCGCATGCCATTGGGGTGGAACGGCAGAAACACGCTTGGTTTCCACTCTATCTCCACCGGGCCCACGGGCTCGAGCACCTCCTTGATGGCCACGTCGGTCATATGGCCCTTGCCCGTGGCGGCCAAGCTGCCATACAGCGTGACGTGGAAGCGCGTCGCGTCGGGATGCGCCTTCAGATATGTTTGCGCCGCCTTTTGCGGGCCCATGGTATGGCTCGACGACGGCCCCTTGCCGATACGGAATATTTCCCTCAATGATTTCATGCCACAAAGTTAATGTTTTTATGCGAGAGACCGCCCCGGACCGGGAAGTTTATTTTCCACTTCCTCGCCTTTTACCCAAGCCTCATCCGCATATATCCTTGAAGACGCAGGTCTCGCAACGGTCCTTGTGGACGGTAGGCTCAAAGGGCTTGCCCTCGTCGAAGATGTCGGCAAGCAGCGTGCCCAAGCCGCTGGCGAACGCCTCGTGGACACTGGCTATGTCGTTGACCTCGGAGAACGTGGCCTTACGCTTACCCTCTTGCCCCTCGTCCTTGACCTTCAGTATTGGGTTGTAGGTCTCGTCCTTGGCCTGGCGTATGAAGAGCAACGCCGGGGCCACGGGGTCGCCCGCGATGCGGCAAGCCTCTTGCGCCTCACGGCTCCTGCTGATGATGTCGGAATAGAGAAACGACTGGAGGTAATACACCGTGTGCTTGGAGTCGACATAGTCGGGATTGAATATCTCCTCGACGCTCGGGGCCGACGATGTCAACGGCCGTCCAGTCTTATAGTCGACCACGCGCACCTGCCTGCCCACGCGGTCAAGGCGGTCTACCTGTCCGCCAAGCCTGATGACGCGTCGGATGCCGTTGACCTCGAAGGAGAACTCCTTGTAGAAGTCGGTCTCCAAGGCTAATATGTCGAACGGGGCGTTAGCCTTGTCGATACGCAACAGCCGCCTCAGGTAGATAAGCAGCACGTTGCGGTTGAGCAGTTGCAAACCGTTGTAGCGCGGATGGTAGCCTGCCCGGTCTATCTTGAACAGCTTTTCGCTGAAAGCCTGGTCGAGGATCGCCTCCATCTTGGCGCCATCCTTCACCAGGCCGTCGATCATGTCAGCCGTGACGGGCCTCTTGCCATGGCAGGACAGGTCGTCGTAGATAAGCTCAGCGGCACGGTGGAAGATGTTGCCAAAGATGACGTTGTCTATCTCCTGCTCGTCGTCGTCAGCCTCGCGCAACTGGCACACGGTGGAATAATAGAACATGAGCGGACAACGGAGGTAGCGGTTTATGGCCGATGGCGACAGCGACTTTATGTCGCGCAACCGCCTGGCCACCGCCTCGGTCTTCGCTATCGGCACACGCATGACGGGCGACACGTTCTGCCCCGACTGCAAGGTGAGCCTGCGGATATGCCGTGCCTGTCCGCTCTCCACCATGAACTGCAACATGAACCGGCTCATCTCTCCCTGCCGGCCATCGTCGGCGGCGTTGTTGAAGGTCATGGTCACATCGGAGGCGCGCTGCAAGAGCGAGTGGAAATAATAGGAATAGATGGCCACCTTGTTTTCTATTGTCGTCATCTCATAGCCCCTTCGCAGCGAGTGCGGAATGAACGACGCGTCGTTGACGCCTTTGGGCATGTTGCCCTCGTTGCAGGAGAGCATGAGCACGTGGTCGAAGTCGAGGTTGCGGGTCTCCAGCACGCCCATGACTTGTATGCCAAGCGCCGGCTCGCCATGGAAAGGCACCGAGGTGGAGTCGACGAGCTGTGACAGCAGGCGCTGCAGCAACACCGTGGCGCAGTCGACCTCCGTCTTGGCGAAGACCTCCTTGAGGCGGTTCACGATGGTGTACATGCGGAAGACCGACTCGTGCATCAACGGGTCTTCCTCGGCGCGTGAGCCCACGCCCGTGAACTTCAGTATGTCGGCAAGCCATTGCAGCAAGCCGACTATGAGGTCACGCCCCTGCAGGCTTGGCGCGACAGGGGTGAAGACGCGCCGCGCCGCCTCGTCGCGGTTCCCGACAAGTCGCTCCACCGTGGGGAAGAATGTCTTGCGGGTGGTCAAGTCATCATAGATAGCGGAGATGTCTTCGGAGATGTACTTGGCATAAGGGTGGCACAACACCTGGTTGACGTAAGCCAAGCGGTAGGTCTTGCCATCCTTGCACAAGCCCTGCAGGCGCAAGGCGAGCAGCACGCCCACGAGCGTGGCCGCCGGCGTGGCCGACAGGGGATAGCCGGCGGTGATGTTGACCTCGCCCACGGTGTCGGGCAGGCAATGCACCACGTTTTGCAGAAGCCGCTCATCGCACAGCACGATAGCCACCGACCTCGGGTTGGTCCTCACCACGTCGCCCAAGCCGCGAAGCCACGTGGTGACGTAGCGGGCCTGGATGTCCTCGGTGGGGGCTGAGACGTAGGCAATGTCCTTCTGTTTCGACAGGTTGTCGTAGATGGTGTCGGTGTCGATGCCCGCGGAAGCCCTGGCAGACGACAGCTCGTTGGGCAAACGGTCGAGGTAGCGGCGGATGTAGCGACCGGCCTCATGGCCATTTGCCATGAAATAGGTGTCATAGTCCCAGTAGAACTCAGCCATGCCCGCGTCTTTCAGTTGCAGGAAGAGCCGCCGTTCCACCTTCTGGAGCAGGTTGAAACCCACGAAGACATAATGCTTGAAGCGGAAGTCGGCCACCTTGCGCTCCACCACGTCGCGATACAGCATGCCCTCATAGGCCAAGCCGTCGCGCCGGAGGTCATCGCGGAAGGCATGATACAGCGGGCCGAGGGTCTTCCAGATGTCGTTGAACCGTTGTTGCAACACGGTGTCGGTCTCCACCTTTCCGAAGAAAGACTCAAGGCTCTCGCGCTGCTGGTCGGAGAGGAAGGAGAAGTCGCGCATCTCCTGCCACGCCTCAAGGCTGATGAAGAGCTTGTCGGCATCCACGAGATTCTTGTCGAGGTCATCGAAGTCGGAAAGCATGAGCTGGCCCCAAGAGAAGAAATGGTCGAGCGGCTCATCGCTGCCCGTGAGCTTGACATAAGCCTTGTAAAGGCGGAAGACGAGGTCTATCTGGTCGGCGACGACGAGAGAGGAATGGCTCCTGAAGAGGTCGCTGATGGTGAAATATGACGGGCTCCATACCGCATGACCCGTCTCCTCGTAGAGGGCCTGGTTAAGGAAGAGCGAGGCTCGCTTGTTTGGGAAAACCACGGCAATGTCGGCAAGATTGTCCACGCCATGCTTGGCGAGGATGTCCTTGGCCACGTTTTGCAGAAAAGTCCTCATTTGTGTATAAGATGTCTTTGGATGATGTGTCTTTGCTTGATAAAGCATGGATTATACCTTCACTATGTCGCCAGTGCGGATATACCACAAGTAGCCTTCCACCTCGTGGTAGCCCATGTCGCGGAGCAGGTGGACATAGCCACTGACTTGCCGCTTGTGCTTTTCCAGCTCGCGACCGGTCTTGAAGTCGATTACCACCATCTTCTTCCCGTCGTAGACCACGCGGTCGGGGCGCTGCTCCTTGACGCGCTGCTCCTCTGGGTCGAAATAAATCATGGAACACTCGTTGAAAGCCTTCCACCGTGGCGAGAACCAGTCGTTGACGCGTGGGTCGCGAAGCTTCTCCTCGATAAACTCCTTTAGCTGCGCGCGCGTCATGGGACGGTCATAGAGCACGCCGTCGAACTCCATCTGGTCGATGGCCGCGTCCACCTCGGTATAATCGTGAATGGTGGAGAACAGGCGGTGGATGATGTTGCCCGTGTCGATGTATTGGTCACGCTTGCGGCGCTCGTCAAGCTCATCGGCAGGGGTCATGAACTCATCGCTGTCGTTGCTTTGCAGGAAATGGGCTCTCGACTTGGTTGTCTCGATATTGATGGCCACGCCTTGCTCGGTCTGCTCAAAGATGTTGACCCGTGGCTGGCACTCGCCGGCATGGTTGCCGCTTTCCTCTACAGGCTTGAAAGCCAGCGAGCCAAAACTGTAGCTTATGATGCCATCAGCGTCCTTCTCTGGCTTGGCGTTGGGCAAGTTGGGCACCACGCTCGCTATGAGCGAGGAAGGGAAGTCGGCCTTGTCGGCCTTGCCAAGGACAAACAGGTTGCGCGAGGCACGGGTAAAGGCCACATAAAGGATGTTTACGTTGTCGACAATGTTTTTTATGTGCTCCGCGTCGTAGTCGGCGGCATAGATGGATGTCTTCAGCTTCTTGGCGTTGAGCTTGACCGGCACCACGGGCAGGTCGCTGTAAGGCTCCACGGAAGGCTCAACCCAAAGCGTGTCGTTGCTGGTCTCCAACGCCCAGTCGCAATAAGGCAATATCACGTTGTCAAACTCCAGGCCCTTGCTCTTGTGGACCGTGAGCAGCCTGATGCCGTTGACCTCGGTGCTGTGGATCGACTTAGAGCAGAGGCTCTCGTCCCACTCTTCAAGGAAGTCGGTGATGCCGGCTACGCGGCGCTTGAGATAGCCCGACAGATGATCGAAGAACGCGCACACGTAGGCGTTCTGGTCGCAGAGCCTGTCGAGACGGAAAAGGCCATAAAGCCTCTCGGCAAGGTCTATGAGGGGCATGGAGAGAAGCTCGGCGCGACTGGCCACGAACTCAGGCGGAAGCATGGGCATATAAGCGTGGCGTGGGGCCGACGGCTTGGCGTCGGGCCCGGTCTCACGGGCGACATCGGATGGCTCCAGCTCCTTGCCGGCAAACGACTTGGCGAGGAACGCCTCGGTGAGTCCATCGTCGGGGTTGGCGAGATAGCGCATGGCATTGACAATGGTGTTGACAGCCTGCGACGCGTCGAGACGGAACGCCTCGTCGGACACCATCTTGAGCAAGCGCGGCTCACCATCCACCAGCACAGGGTTGTGCAGGAAATAGTCGGCTATCAAGCGGATGTGCTTGTTCTTCCTCACGATAATCGCGATGTCGCCGCATTGAACGCCATTGGAAAGAAGCGACTCTATGATTTGCCCGACCTGCGAAATCATCAGGTCGTCGTAGTCATTGCTCGGGAGAAGCTTGACTACCACCTTACCGGCCTCGGGCTTGCTGTCGGGCACCTTCTGTACCACGTCGGAATAAGCCTTCTCTATTATGGGCGCGTCGACGGAAAGGGTCGACATGGCGGCTTTGAAGAAACAGTTGTTGAAATCGACAACGTTGCGCTGCGAACGGTAATTGGTGTCAAGGCTCTCCACATGCACCGTGCCGGGATAGTTGGTCTCGTTAAGCCCCTGCAGCAACTGCCAGTCGCCATTGCGCCAACGATATATGCTCTGCTTGACGTCGCCCACGATAAGGCTGCCAGCCTGATGGGAAATGCAGTCGTCGAGAAGCACCTTGAAATTGGCCCATTGCACGGTTGAGGTGTCCTGGAACTCATCTATCATTATATAGCGCAACTGCCCGCCTATCTTCTCGTATATGAATGGCGAGTCTTGCTTGTCGATGAGGTCGTTGAGGAGTTTCTGGGTATTCGACAGGGGATAGTCGTTGTTGTCGGCGTTGATTCGGTTCACCTCCTTCTCGATACGTCCGAGAAGTCGCAACTGATTGATGTTCTGCAGGGTGAGCGTCACGGAATTGACCGTGACGGCAGCGGCCTCGCGTTTCTCCTCGGCCTCCTCTATCAACGGCTTGACATGCTCGCGAATGGCAATGGACACAGGCTTGCCAACGTCGGCCTTCTTCACGAACTTGTCGGGGTCTTCCAGGCCGGCCAGGACATAAGAATTGGGCATCTTTGGCTTATCGCTCACGAGTATGCCCTTCGCGAGATTCTCGAAATAACCCGGCGCGTTGCTGTGGCCGCGCGAATAACACGAATCGTCTATACCATATTCAGACGCTATCGCGTCGTAACGCTTGGCGAAGTCGGCCATTTCGTCGAGGGCCTTCGCACGCAACGCTCGAAGGCGCGACGTGTATCGCTTGAAGAAGTCGGCGTCGTCCATGATGAGACGCAGCTGCCCTTGGTGGCTCTTGTAGAAATCGGAGAAGATGTTTTGCCCGAAGTCCTTGATGTTGGCCACGACGTTCCAGTTCTTGTCCTCCTCCATCCGCTCACTGATGAAATCCATTATCCACGTGAGCAATGGGTCCTTGCCGTTGTCAACGTTGCTTATGATGTTGTCTACGGCCTGGCTCTCAACCTCCTTGTCGTTGAGCATGACCTTGAGACTTGCCGTCAGTCCCAACTCTCGCGCGAGGTTTCGCAGCACGCGCTGGAAGAAGCTGTCGATGGTCTCAACACGGAAACGGCTATAGTCGTGGACAAGCAAAGAGAGCGCGTCACCCGCCCTGTTGCGGATGACGCGCTCTGTAAGGTTTGGGAACGACTTTTTCACCTTCTTATAATAGTCGTCAGCGTCTGGCAGGCTGTTGGCTATGCCATAGAGCTTCGACAAGATGCGCAGTTTCATCTCTTGCGTGGCCTTGTTGGTAAAGGTCACGGCAAGAGTGTAGCAATAGTTCATTGGGTCGGCAACGAGCAACCTAATGTACTCTACCGCAAGGGTAAAAGTCTTTCCCGATCCAGCGCTCGCCTTGTAAACGGTAAGGGGCGCGGCATTAGTAGGCACGAGCGATGATGACTTTATATTTTGCGTCAGCGCCGCTGACCATGTCCTTCATGCCTTCCACGTTCTGGTCGTAAGCGAAAGGTATGCAACGTATGGTGGCTTGGGTGTCCTCCTTGATCTTGGCCTCCGTCTCGGCGGTGCCATCCCATGGGCAGAGGAAGAAGCCGCCATCCTGGACGCGCTCCTTGAACTCATCGTAGTTGTCGCACTCGTAGACATGAGCGTCACGATATGCCTTGGCCTTCTCGAAGATGGCCTTCTGCATGTCGTCGAGAGTGTTCTTCACGCGCTCCACAATGCCATCGAAGCTCACGTTCTCCTTCTCCAATGTGTCGCGGCGCATGATCTCAATGGTGTTGTTCTCGAGGTCACGACCACCCATGACAAGGCGCACTGGGACACCTTTCAGCTCATAATCAGCGAACTTGAAGCCCGGACGCTTGTTGTCGGCATCGTCGTACTTGACGCTGACGCCCAACGCGCGCAACCCGTCTATCGCGGGTTGCAGCTTGGCCGTGATAGCCGCGAGCTGCTCGGCATTCTTGCTTATTGGCACGATGACGACCTGGATAGGAGCCAAACGCGGAGGAAGCACGAGACCGTTGTCGTCGGAGTGAACCATGATGAGCGCGCCCATGAGACGTGTGGAAACACCCCACGACGTAGCCCAGACATACTCAGGCTTGTTGTCCTTGTTGAGGAACTGCACGTCGAAGCTCTTGGCGAAGTTCTGGCCAAGGAAATGGCTCGTGCCGCTCTGCAAGGCCTTGCCGTCCTGCATCATGGCCTCTATGGTGTATGTGTTCAGCGCGCCGGCGAAACGCTCGGTGGGGCTCTTCACGCCCTGCAGCACAGGAACGTCCATCCAGTTCTCGGCGAAGTCGGCATAGACATGGAGCATCTTCTGTGCCTCAGCCTCAGCCTCTTCCTTAGTGGCATGGGCGGTGTGGCCCTCCTGCCAAAGAAACTCCGACGTGCGGAGGAACGGACGCGTTCGCATCTCCCAACGCATGACGTTACACCACTGGTTGCACATGATTGGCAGGTCGCGCCAAGAGTGAATCCAGTTCTTGTAAGTGTGCCAAATCATCGTCTCCGACGTAGGACGTATGACGAGAGGCTCATCGAGCTTGGCGTCTTGGTCCACCACGATCTTTCCATCATCGGTCGCCTTGAGACGGTAGTGGGTCACCACGGCGCTTTCCTTGGCAAAACCCTTCACGTGTTCTGCCTCACGGGCGAAGAAATTAACAGGTATGAGCAATGGGAAGTAAGCGTTCTGCACACCCGTCTCCTTGAACATCTTGTCGAGTTGGGCTTGCATCTTCTCCCAAATGGCATAGCCGTAGGGCTTGATAATCATACAACCACGTACCGGTGCCACCTCTGCCAGGTCGGCCTTCATCACCAAGTCGTTGTACCACTGACTGTAATTCTCAGCGCGCTTGGTCAATTGTTTCAGTTCTTTTGCCATAATTCTTCAATCATAGGGAAATCCCTACACCAATGTAGGCATTTCCGGAATGCGCAAATTTTATTTATGTTTAATTTTGCGGCAAAGTTAATAAAAAAAGATAGCATAAACGGCTTAACTGCTAAAAAAAGGCTACCTTTGCATGAATAAAAAACAAGAACTCAAATAATATCCAATTATCATGAAAAACGCAAAGACGATTGCACTGGGAATGTGCATGCTCACAATGGTTAGCGGATTCACCTTCACGAGCTGTGCCACGAAGCAAGGCACGGGCACACTCGTTGGCACGGGTGCCGGCGGAGCCTTAGGCGCTCTTGTTGGCGGTCTTATCGGCCATGGCAAAGGTGCCGCCATCGGAACTGCCATAGGAGCCGCCGTCGGCGCTGGAGCCGGAACGCTCATTGGCCGCCACATGGACAAGGTGGCTGAGCAGGCCAAGCAGGTGGAGAACGCCAAGGTGGAGACCGTGACAGACGCCAACGGCTTGAAGGCCGTGAAGGTGACTTTCGACAACGGCATCCTATTCAAGGTCGGAAAATACGACCTGCAGAGCGGAGCCGTAAAGGACTTGGCACAGTTCTCCAACGTGTTGAAGAACAACTCCACTTGCTCTGTCGACATTCAGGGCTACGCTTCTTCCGACGGCTCTGACGACTTGAACCTCAAGCTCTCGCAGAACCGCGCCAACGCCGTGAAGAACTTCCTCGTGAACAACTGCGCCGTGCCTTCTTCACAAATCAAGAACGCCGTAGGCTATGGCGAGACCAACCTCATCACCAACGCTGACGGCACTGAGAACCGCGCCGCAAGCCGTCGTGTGGAGGTTTATCTCTACGCTTCAAAGGCAATGGTTGACGCCGCAAACAACGGTACATTGCAATAATGCGTCGTTTTAAGATAATCACACGTTGGGTGGTGGGGGCATTTTTTGCCTCCACCATTCTTGCTGTCATAGCCTACCGTTTCATTCCTGTTTACATCACGCCATTGATGGTGATAAGATGTTTTCAGAACGGTTCGCTCACCATTCACCACCATTGGATCTCGCTCGACAAGATGTCGGCGCACATGCCGGTGGCTGTCATGGCGAGTGAGGACTCGCGATTCCTCCTGCACCATGGCTTCGACTTCAACGCCATAGGGCAAGCGGCAAAAAACAACCTCAAGGGCGGAAGGAAGCACGGAGCCAGCACCATATCGCAACAGACAGCGAAAAACGTATTCCTGTGGCCAGGACGCTCATGGGTGAGAAAGGGCTTTGAGGTCTATTTCACCGCGCTAATGGAACTATTTTGGAGCAAGCAACGAATAATGGAGGTGTACCTCAACTCCATCGAGATGGGATCGAGCATCTACGGGGTTGACGCTTGCGCGGAATTGAACTTTGGCAAGAAGGCTGACGAACTGACGAGGGCCGACTGCGCGCTGATAGCCGCCACGCTGCCCAACCCGCGAAAATTCTCATCGAAATACCCAAGCGAATACATGCGTAAGCGCCAAAGGCAAATCATGGCAAACATGCGCTATATACCTTCTTTCCCAAAGGAAGGCGAAGATTATGACCCTAACACCGCGGTAGGTGGCACCTACCACTGATTCCTTTTTCATTAAAGCCAACGTTTCATCTTTTAAGCCGAAATCATCCAATTAAGGCCAACATTCATACAAAATGCAGACAGACGAAAACATCCTCTCTCAGCTCAACACCGCACAACAGCAAGCCGTGACCTACTGCGACTCGCCACAGCTCGTCATCGCTGGCGCAGGCTCTGGCAAGACGAGAGTGCTCACCTTCAAAATTGCTTACCTGCTCAACCATTACGACCTAAAGCCTTGGAGCATTCTCGCGCTGACGTTCACCAACAAGGCGGCGAGGGAAATGAAGGAGCGCATAGCAAGCATCGTGGGCGAAGAGAGGGCGAGATACCTGCAAATGGGAACGTTTCACTCCGTCTTCTCGCATATCCTTCGGGTGGAGGCCCAAGCCATAGGCTACAACTCAGACTTCACCATCTACGACGAGACTGACTCGCGCTCGCTTATAAAGAACATCCTAAAGCAGATGGGGCTTGACGACAAGACCTACAAGCCTGCCACCGTGCACGCGGCAATTTCCATGGCAAAGAACCACCTTTGCGGACCGGCACAGTATGCAGCGGATGGGGACAACTTACAACGAGACATGAGGCGCAACATGCCGGAAACGCACAAGATTTTCATGGCATACCAGCAACGCCTGAGGCAAGCCAACGCGATGGATTTCGACGACCTGCTCACCGAGACATATCGATTGCTGAAAGAGAATGAGGAAATAAGGCAGAAATACGCCAACAGGTTTCAATATGTATTGGTGGACGAGTACCAAGACACCAACTACGCGCAGCAAATGATAGTGGAGTTGCTCACCAAGGACAACCCGCACGTTTGCGTGGTGGGCGACGACTACCAGAGCATTTACGCTTTCCGCGGCGCCAACATCTCCAACATATTGAAGTTCAACAAGGTCTACCCCACGGCAAAACTATTCAAGCTGGAACGCAACTATCGCTCAACGAAGAATATCGTATCGGCCGCCAACTCGCTGATGAAGCACAACCGAAGCCAAATAGACAAGGACGTGTACAGCGAGAACGCCGACGGCGACAAGGTGACTGTCTACGAGACCATATCAGACAAGCGCGAGGCAAGTATAGTGTGCAGGGAGATAAAACGCCTAATCAAAGAGGAGCACCTGAAATACAGCGACATAGCCATACTCTACCGCACCAACGCCCAAAGCCGCACGTTTGAGGAGGAGATGCGCAAGCCTGAAGTGGGCCTGGGAGCCAACTATCGCATCTACGGCGGACTGAGCTTCTATCAGCGCAAGGAAATCAAGGACATCATAGCCTACTTCAGGCTTATAGTGAACCCTGACGACGAAGAGGCTTTCAGAAGGATAATCAATTATCCCGCGCGCGGCATAGGCAACACCACCATAATGAAAATAGTGGCGGCGGCCGAGCAAGATGGCGTCAGCCTATGGGAAGTGGTGTCGCGCCCTTCCGAGCACGCCCTCGACGTGAACAAGGGCACCATGACCAAGCTCCTTGGCTTCCGCGCGCTTATCGCCTCATTCATAGAGGAGGCAAAGGAAAAAGACGCCCTGAAGCTCGGACAAGAGATAATTGAGAAGTCGGGAATAAAAGCCGACCTCGGAAAGGACCAATCGGCCGAGGGCGAAGCAAGGCGCGAGAACGTGGAGTCGCTCATATCCGGCATGGCATCGTTTGTGCAAGCGCAACAAGAGGACGGGGAAGGCGATTACATCCACCTCACGGATTATCTCCAGACCGTGTCATTGATGACCGACGCGGACAGCGACGATGGCTCTGACGACAAGGTTACGCTCATGACCATTCACGCCGCCAAGGGCCTGGAGTTCAACACGGTGTTCGTCGTTGGACTCGAGGAAAACATCTTCCCAAGCTTGATGTCGGTTGACAACATAAAGGACTTGGAGGAAGAGCGACGTCTTCTCTACGTAGCCATCACGCGAGCCGAGAAGCATTGCTATCTCACATGGGCGCACACCCGTTGGCGTTATGGCAAGCTGGACGCTTTCGTCAACCCAAGCCGTTTCATCTCCGAGATTAACCCGAAATACCTGCGCACCGAAGTCGAAGGCGGCAGGAGCGCCGGCAGTTTCTCGTCGTGGGGCGGAAACTCTTCCGCACGAACGTCATGGGGTTCTTCCCGCGATGATGATTATGAGATAAACAAGCCTTATACCGGTTTCAGCGACTGGGGCGACGGCTACTCGCGTCGCAGTGGACGGATGCAGAACTCAAGGCCCGTGGCTGGACAGTTCATGGCCGACCCCAAGCCAAAGTTGACAACACCACACAAAGCCGAGACAGCCGCCAATCCTTTCTCTGAGTCGTTCGAGCGGAAACTAAGGCAGACTGGCAGATGGTCGAGGGTGTCAAGGGCAATGACAAACGGCGGGAGGACAGCCAGCGCGAGCCCTTCGGCAGAGGCTTCCTCATTGAATGTCGGCAACGTAATTGAGCACCAACGTTTCGGCAAGGGAACGGTCGTGAACATTGAAGGCACGGGAGAGAACAGGAAGGCGACAGTGAAGTTTGAGCAGACCGGCACAAAGCAGTTGCTGCTGAAGTTCGCTCATTTCAACATTATCTCATAATGTAACGCCTCTCCCCAAAACGCTAAACCACAAAACGGCAAGGCTTCGAGTTTGGGAAGGGGCTATAAAATATTACTTCGGACTTAAATATGCAGAACCGTAAAACGGCAAGGCTTCGAGCCTTGCCGTTTTACGGTTCTCTTGATTTTTAGCCTTTCAAGGTTTTACCCTTGAAGAAGGCATTATTATGATTTCCTTGTTACTTCGCGTAAGCCACTGAGCGAGTCTCACGGATGACCGTAATCTTCACCTGGCCAGGATATGTCATCTCGTTTTGGATCTTCTCCGCTATTTCAGACGACAGCTTGTTGCTCTCCTCGTCGTTCATCTTGTCGGCACCGACAATGACACGCAACTCGCGACCTGCCTGGATGGCGTATGTCTTTGTCACGCCAGGATAGCTCATGGCGATGGCCTCAAGGTCGTTGAGACGCTTGATGTAGGCTTCCACTATCTCACGGCGAGCACCTGGGCGAGCACCTGATATGGCATCGCAAACCTGCACTATCGGCGCAAGCAGCGTCTTCATCTCCGCCTCGTCGTGGTGGGCGGCGATGGCGTTCACGATGTCGGGCTTCTCATTGTATTTCTCAGCCATCTTAGCGCCGAGCAAGGCGTGCGGCAACTCGCTCTCCTCGTCGGGCACCTTGCCAATGTCGTGGAGCAAGCCGGCACGCTTTGCCTTCTTCGGGTTCAAGCCGAGCTCAGCGGCCATGGCCGAACAGAGGTTGGCCGTCTCACGAGCATGCTGCAGAAGGTTCTGGCCATAACTTGAACGATATTTCATCTTACCGATGATACGTATCAACTCAGGGTGAAGGCCATGTATGCCAAGGTCGATAGCGGTGCGCTTTCCGGTCTCTATTATCTCGTTGTCGAGCTGCTTCTTCACCTTTGCCACGACCTCCTCAATGCGGGCCGGGTGAATACGGCCATCGGCCACAAGCTGGTGAAGGGCCAGACGGCACACCTCACGGCGTATTGGGTCGAAGGCCGAGATGACGATAGACTCAGGAGTGTCGTCAACGACAATCTCCACGCCGCAAGCAGCCTCCAGGGCGCGAATGTTGCGACCCTCACGGCCAATGATACGGCCTTTCACCTCATCGTTCTCTATGTGGAACACGCTGACGGAGTTTTCAATTGCCGTCTCCGTGGCCACGCGCTGAATGGTCTGGATAACAATCTTCTTTGCCTTCATGTTGGCGTCGAGCTTAGCTTGGTCAACCACCTCATTGATGTAGCTCGCGGCATCCATCTTCGCCTTGTCCTTCATGCTTTCCACGAGACGTTTTTTGGCCTCCTCGGCCGAGATGCCGGATATTTCCTCCAACTTCTCGCGCTCCTGGCTCTGCATCTTGTCAAGTTCCTGCTGCTTGGCCGCCACGAGCTGCTTCTCATTTTCCATGCGCTGCTGCTCGCGCTCCATGTCCTGACGTATCTTGGCAAGCTCTTGCTGCTTCTGGTTGAGCGATATCTCGCGCTGCTTGAGCTTGTTGTCGCCAGCCTGCATTCTTTGGTTATGGGCCTGAATCTCCTTGTCGAGTTCACTTTTCTTATTGAGGAACTTTTCTTTCACCTCAAGGAGTTTCTTTTCTTTTATGACATCGGCCTCCTTGTTGGCGGCCTCAATCATCCGGTTGTATTTTCCCTTTATCACATAACGGAAAATATAATAACCCGCCACACAGCCAACAATGAGGGCTACGACAGCGGCAATTAAAATGTTTATCATCCTATACTATATTAACGTGTATTTAAATATTATTATTTCTCTTCCAAAAGCTTCTCCATCTCGCCCGTGAGCTCTTTCATCACTTTCTCGTAAGGCTCAGAGTCGTTGCGCCTCAGTTCCTTCTGCAACCTAAGGCCCAGGTCTATCATGGCATAATAGATTATCTCCTTGTCGGGCTTCTTGTCCTTGAAATTGGAGAAATACAGGTTCAGCAACTCGTTGATGAGGTCCGCGTCTTTCCTGTAAAGCGGTTCCTCATCCTGCGGCACCCTGACAGAGATGAAAGTATCGTAAATGCGAAGCTTGATATTTCGCTTGAGCTCTTCTTCCATATTAAAACATTAAATGGAACCCGCGCCTACTCTTGTCCGTTGAGCAGCGTGATGCTCCTGTTGACGTTTTTTATGAGCTTATTGAGCCGTTTCCGCGCCTCTTCTATGTCGCCATCCGTGATTTGCATCATGCGCGCCACTTTCAGCAAGTCGTAGTCGTGTCGAAGGCGATTGGCAAGCTCTTTCAAGCCCGCAATCTCCTCGTCACGCTCCTGCAGCTTGCCCCTCAGCGCCTCATTCTCTTCCTTCAGCGCCTTATAGCTAAGCATGAGCTGCCTCACCCTGGTGGTGAAGACATTTAGGTTTTCCGTCTTGGCATCCATATCACGAACCGGTCTTAAAAACGACGCTTGACAAGCTGCGACATCAGCCTTTCAGCTTTTTCTCGGCTTCCTTGGCCTCTTCCTGCGATGGCGCCGGCTCTTTCTTGGCGAGCATCACCACCTGGTAGACGAAGTCGGTGACCCACTTCTGCGAGAAGTTCAGCCTCTGGTTGAACTTGCGCACGGCCATGACCGCCTTGATGACGCTGGCGTCGGTATAGCTGTTCTTCGTGAAGATGTCGTTCACCGTCTTCTCCGTCATGGCATAGATGGTCTTCTTGAAGAAAGAAGGCACGCGGAGCTTGAACTTCATCAGGTTGCCCGTGAGCATCATCAGCTCCTGCGAGAAGCTCTGGAACTGTATGAGGTAGACCTGCACGTCTTGCAACTTCCTGCAATTACGACGGATGCTCTGGTCTATCTCCTTGAAGAAGCTGTCTTCCGTGCCATAAATCTCATGCATCATCTTGCGGCAATGCGACCTCTCGCCCACTCCGAGCTTGTTGTTCTGGGTGGGCACGTGGAGCGTCGACTTGAACACGCGCAAGTCTGGGAGCATGGCGAGATTGGTTATGCCAAGCTGAGCGGCGAGCGATGCCTGGAAATAGACCCTCACAAGGGTCATGTAGTCCTGCATGCCACCAGCCTTCTCCTCGCGTGGCTTCCTGTTGAATATCTTTGAGAATATTCCCATATTTTATCAAATATTAATTCACATAGATTAAATTATCAATGCAAATGTACGACAATAATGCGATTATTCAAAGAGAAAAACATTATTTTTCCCCTAATACTTATTTATTTATAGAAATTTGGGATAATAAAAACTATAATGTGTACCTTTGCTTCAAATATAAAAATGTATTAACCATGAAAGGCATAGTGCTGGCGGGAGGTTCCGGAACACGCCTCTACCCTATCACAAAAGGCATCAGCAAGCAGCTGATCCCCATCTTCGACAAGCCAATGATTTACTACCCCATCTCGGTGCTCATGCTTGCCGGAATTCGCGACATTCTAATCATTTCAACCCCACAAGACATCGACTCTTTCAAGAGGCTTCTTGGCGACGGCAAGCAAATGGGCGTGAGCTTCACCTACGCGGTGCAGCCGTCTCCCGACGGCCTGGCCCAGGCGTTCATCATCGGCGAGGAGTTTATCGGCGACGACAGCGCGTGTCTCGTCTTGGGCGACAACATCTTCTACGGTGCCGGCTTCACCAGCCTGCTCGAGAAGAGCGTCCGCCTCGCCGACGAGGGCACGGCGTCGGTCTTTGGCTATTGGGTCAACGACCCCGAGCGATATGGCGTCGCCGAGTTCGACGCCACGGGAAAGTGCGTAAGCATCGAGGAGAAGCCCGAAAAGCCAAAGAGCAACTACGCGGTCGTGGGACTGTATTTCTACCCTAACAGCGTGGTGAAGATAGCCAAGGGCATCAAGCCAAGCGCGAGGGGCGAGCTTGAGATAACATCGGTAAACCAGGAGTATCTCAAGCAGGGACAACTGATGGTGCAGCCCCTGCAACGCGGCTTCGCGTGGCTCGACACGGGCACCCACGACAGCCTGTCGGAGGCAAGCACGTTCATAGAGGTCATAGAGAAGCGACAGGGGCTCAAGGTGGCTTGCCTAGAGGAGATTGCCTTCAAGCAAGGCTGGATAGACGCCCAGACGCTACTTGACGACGCCAAGCCGATGGCGAAAAATGATTATGGCAAATACTTGATAAGGTTGGCGGAAGAGACAGGGAAGAAGGACTGAGCCTCACGCCAACCGCGACACGACAACATCACTTTAACAACCATTACAAAAAACTACAACGATAATGATATCTGGAAACATTAACAACCCAGAAGAAAACTTGGACAAGAAGCAGGGCACGCAGGCCGAGACGGACAGCATGAAGCAGCTTCTTGTCTCAATGTTGATAAACTGGAAATGGATCGCCCTCTCGCTCATCGTGTGCTTGGGTATCGGCATGGCATACGTCCGCTACACCAACACCGTTTACAACGTCAACGAGAAGGTGCTCATCAAGACTGGCAATAACAATTCTGGCAGCAGCAATTCTGTCAGCAGCCTCAAATCGCAGACCATGGGCTTCGTGTCCATGTCCGACGGTTTCGACAACGAGCTGGAGATACTGAGCACCCACTCTCTTGCCAAGCAGGCCGTGAGAGACCTCAACCTCTTCGTGTCTTACTACTCTGTGGGAAATTTCAAGAGCACCTTGGTCTACAAGGACCAGCCCGTCAACGTGAACGTGAGCATTGGCGAGGCCGAGAGGCTTACGGGCGCGTTCACCGTCGAGGTGGAGCACGCCAACGGCGAATACAACATCACCGCGCCGAATGTCGACGTCACGGTGAAGAGCCTGCCTACGACAATCGACGCCAGGGGATGCCGGCTGACGCTCACCGTTAACGACGGCACGGCGATAGCGCAAGACTGGAAGATGAAAGCGGTCATCACGTCACCAGACCAAGCCGCTTATGACTTCCAGGGACGCTTCAGCGCCGTCTCCGACTCGCGCACCACTTCAATTGCCGTGCTATCGCTCAACGACGAGAACCCCAAACGCGCAAGCGACTACCTACGCCAACTGGTGACTTGCTACAACACGCAGGCCAACGAGGACAAGAACGAGGTGGCAAGAAGGACCGAGGAGTTTATCAACCAGCGCATAGCCAAAATCAACGATGAGCTCGGAAGCACCGAAGGACACATAGAGAACTACAAGCGAAGCCGAGGCATGGTGGAGCTGAAGACCAACGCCACGCAAGCCTTCACCCAGGCCAACAACTATGAGGAGAAGCTTGCCGACTTCAATACCCAGATAGCGCTCTTCGACGAGATGTCGGCTTTCCTCAACAACCCGGCCAACAGGTACCAGCCCTTGCCAAACAACATAGGCATAGAAAACGGGGCGGTGACATCGCTCATAAGCAACTATAACCAAACGGTGCAAAAGCGCAACCTGCTCCTGCAGAGCGCCAGCGAGAACTCACCGGCGGTAACGCCGCTCACGGCACAGCTCGACCAACTGCACAACTCCATCAGCCAGACCCTGCGACAGGTGAGGAGGAGCATGGACATACAGCGCAGCGGACTGCGACAGCAGTACGGCAAATACCAAGGCGAGGTGGGACAGACGCCTGAGCAAGAGCGCGTGCTGACACAGATTGGAAGACAGCAGGAAGTGAAGTCGGGACTTTACCTCCTCTTGCTGCAAAAGCGTGAGGAGAACTCCATCTCGCTCGCCGCCACCGCCGACAAGGGCCGCATCATCGACGACCCGCAGACCAAAGGCGTGGTGAGCACCAAGAGCCGCTCCGTCATGGGCGTGGCATTCGTGGCGGGCTTGGGACTGCCTATCGCCATAATATACATCATTGGCCTGTTGCGCTACAAGATTGGCGGACGCGACGACGTGGAGCGACTCACTAAGCTGCCCATCATATCCGACGTGGCCACGGCGTCGAAACACGCCAAGGGCGACGGCGAGATCGTGGTCAGGGAGAACCACAACAACGCCATGGAAGAGATTTTCAGGGGCATGCGCTCCAACTTGCTGTTCACGCTGAAGGAGGGGCAGAACGTCATCGTGTGCACCTCATCCATAGCCGGCGAGGGCAAGACGTTCATTTCCAGCAACCTCGCCATGTCGTTTGCCATCCTCGGCAAGAAGGTGCTTCTCGTGGGCCTCGACATCCGCAAGCCCCGACTGCAAGGCATCTTCAGCCTCGGCGAGCAGAAGGTCGGCATCACCAACCTGCTCAAGCTGGAGAACCCCTCATGGGAAGAGATTGAGGGCCAGATAATGCCATCGGGCAAGCACGACAACCTCCTCGTCATGCCTAGCGGACCCATTCCGCCCAACCCGACCGAGATATTGGCGAGAAAGAGCCTCGACAACATCATAAGCACGGCGAAGGCCCATTTCGACTACGTGATTATCGACTCAGCGCCAGTCGGCCTCGTGCCCGACACCGTGTCGATAGCCAGGGTGAGCGACGCCACTGTGTTTGTTTGCCGCGCCGACTACACGCCGAAGCGCGACTTCGACATCATCAACACGCTCTCGGCCGAGGACAGGCTCCACAACGTGAGCATCGTAATCAACGGCATCGACATGTCGAAGAAGCGATACGGCTATTATTACGGCTACGGACACTATGGCTACGGTCACCACTCCTACGGCTACGGCGGCTACCGCTATGGCTACGACAACTATGGCGACAAGGAAGACAAATCCATAAAGAAATAAGGAAAGTAATGGCTAAGATAGCTATCGATTTCGACGGCACCATCGTGGAGGACCGCTATCCCGACATCGGCCCGGAGATAACGTTCGCCACCGACACGCTGCGCATGCTGCACCAGGAGCACCACCAACTCATACTCTGGACCGTGCGCGAGGGCGAGGCCCTGAGACGGGCCGTGGAATGGTGCCACGAAAGGGGCATAGACTTCTGGGCGGTCAACAGCGACTACCCGGAAGAGAAACCCTCTGACAGGCATTACAGCAGGAAGATAAAGGCCGACTATTTCATCGACGACCGCAACATCGGCGGACTACTCGACTGGGGGCAGATCTACGCCATCATAAGCCAGCACAAGACGCTCAGCGACGTGCTGCTACATGGCACGATGGTAGAGAAAAAGAAAAAACACTGGTGGAACTTCTGACTCACTGCCGTCACAATTAATCAAACCAAAGAATGGAAAAGAAAGACCTTAGGATAATATTCATGGGCACGCCTGAGTTTGCCGTGGGCACGCTCAGCAGGCTTGTGGAAGGCGGCTACAACGTGGTGGCCGTGGTGACACAACCCGACAAGCCTGTGGGGAGGCATCAAGACAAGCTTCAGGCCTCAGCGGTTAAGCAATACGCTCTCGCCCACTCCATACCCGTGCTTCAACCGGTGAAGATGAAGGACCCTGACTTCGTGGAGCGACTGGCCGACCTGAAGGCCGACCTGCAAGTGGTGGTGGCATTCAGGATGCTGCCGGAGATAGTGTGGGCCATGCCGCGCTTCGGCACGTTCAACGTCCACGCCGCTCTCCTGCCGCAATATCGTGGCGCGGCACCTATAAACTGGGCGGTGATCAACGGCGAGACGCAAACGGGCGTGACAACGTTCTTCATCGACAAGGACATCGACACGGGAAGGATCATCATGAAGAGGACATTCGACATACCCGACGATGCCGACGTGGAATACGTGTACGACGGGTTGATGAAACTCGGGGCCGACATTGCCGTGGAGACCGTAGACATGGTGCTCGACAACGATGGCAACGTGCCGGCGCAAGAGCAGGAGGCCCTTATCCCGACATCCGAGCCTCTGCACCCGGCTCCAAAGATTTTCAAGGAGACGTGCCAGATATGCTGGGACAAGCCAGCCAAGACGGTCTACGACTTCATAAGGGGCTTGTCGCCTTACCCTGGGGCATGGACAACGCTACACAAAGACCAGAAGGCAACGGAGCTGAAAATCTATAAGGCAGCGAAGACAGGAAAGCCCGTCGGCGACGCAAAGCCGGGCAGCATCGAGACCACGAAGAAAGCTGTGTACATGGCTTGCGCCGACGAATGGTTGGAGATCCTCTCTCTCCAGCTCGCCGGAAAGAAACGCATGGAAGCCTCAGCTTTCATAAACGGCAACAAGGGCTTGGCAGATTGCACAGTGGGTGCGTAATCTTATTATTTTCTGACACACATCGTGTGCAAAATTTCAAACGCTTAGCAGGGGCGGGCCCTGTGCCCGTCCGCAACCAATGTGGACGCATTGACAATTTCTCTGCC
>ERZ1673741.422-NODE-422-length-47250-cov-5.429982_pt1 | contig 47250 bp, 76 predicted proteins | sample MGYA00580209_ERZ1673741 | MGnify/ENA primary metagenome ERZ1673741 (study PRJEB41218, sample SAMN15661754) | gut metagenome | host: Homo sapiens | place: Canada: London | collected 2015-08-20/2019-03-30 | study: EMG produced TPA metagenomics assembly of... | reverse complement strand
AAAATCATAGAAGGAGCGGAAAAATCCATTCCTTCTATCTTTTTGTCTAATCAAAAGGCTGTATATTTTTAATATTTAGCCTTAGTTTTCTGCAAGATTATTGTTCTGATGATACTTCTGAATCTCTATTACAACATGGCTTTTCATCGCAAGGTTTTCCTGGCTTTCCTGGTTTCCAGTCGTCTTTCTTGCAATCCATGTCAACACCTTTTAAGCATTCACCCTGGCGGTGGCATTCAGTACATATTTTTGCGTGTTTTACGTTGTTAACCCAAATTTCAACTTCATAAAGTCTATTAGCACATAGTGGTCCGAATACGAATTCTCCATTTTCATCAGTAAATGTGTGAGAAACAGGTTTTCTAATGTCTTTTCCCATTTTGCACTCAACTTCTATAAGTTTTACAACAGCGTCTTTTACAGGATCTTTGTAGCAATCTCTAACTATACCATAAATAACATTTCTATTATCTTCTGGCAACAAAAAAATATACCAATAACAATTTTAAATAAAAACTATACGTAGATTATAGTTATCATCAATATATATAGTGTCAATTGCAGAAGCCCATATTAGTCTTTTTTCAGTTCGAGACAAGCTGTTATATAGAGTGACAAAGTCTCTACTTAAAAACGATTTAAATTCGTCATAATTGACAGTTTTCTTCTCCTCAACTGGTTTTTCTTCTTCTTTAAGACTGTCTAACTTTGAAGTAAGTTCTTTGTATTGTTTTTCGTAGTGATCAATTTGAATTAAATCATTTACATATAAGTCTCTTAGTTTTTCCAGTTGTTTATTAACTTTGTCACGTTCTTTTGAAATATCTCGTATCTGCACTTTTTCTTGTTCTAAAATATTATTGTTGTCGATGTACTTATTAATTTCTGGAACAATTTGTTCTAACAATTTTTTTTCAATTTTTGTTTCATTAAGTTGCTTAAGCATATTACACTTTTTCTTAAGTCGTGCATTAGAGCATAAATAGTAAAAAGTACAATTAGTAGGGAAGTTCTTGCAGTATTTACCGGACATTTTATATCCACATTCATTACATCGTAAAAGACCAGAAAATAGAAATTCATGATCAGAATTGTCTCTTTTTCTCTGATTTTTCTTTAAGAGATTTTGAACTTCATCAAATGTTTCTTTAGATATGATTGGCTCACAATAGTTTTCGATAGATCCATATTTACATACTTTAGTACCAATATAAAGAGGGTTAGCAAGCAACCTTGCCGTTCTTGGATAATTCATTGATGGGTCGAAGAGAGCTAAATACTCAAATGTCTTATTGACGCTTCCACTTTTTAGATAGAAATTAAAAGCATCAATAACAAGAGCTTTTTTATCTTCATCTACAACGAGTTTCTTTTCTTCTTTTTTGTAACCAATAGGGATTTTTCCGCTAATTATTTCTTTTTGATGGATTTTATTATTAAAAACACTTCTAATTCTTTCAGAAGTTTGAGCAGATTCGTTTTCAGCTACAGAAAGCATAATATTAATATGTAGTCTTCCACTTGCAGTTGAACTATCATATTTTTCAAATATTGTTTGCCAGAATACGCAATGTGCATCAAGAACATCAAGAACCTTATAATAATTTCTTACACCACGAGAAAGTCGATCCAATTTTGTAAGTAATATTCTATTAATTTTATTTTTTCTTACATCTTCAAGCAACCTTTGAAGTGCTGGACGATTTAGATTAGTGGCAGAAAAACCATCATCTTCATATATGCCGTATATGTGATAGTGATTTGCTAAAGCAAATTTTGTTAGAGCCTCTCTTTGGGTTCTTAAACTGTCTCCATTGATAGCTTGTTCTTCTGTAGATACTCTTATATAAAGAGCTACTTCTTCAACTTTTTTTGTAAAATCATTCATATTATTATTTATTTCTTTAACCATAAAAAATACCTCTATTTCCAAATAATTTATTTTTTACTATTGAAAATAGAGACTTTATCATGTATAATAATAAAGTAATCATTTTCAATAGTGATTATGAGTGAGAAATATGTACCTTGTCGCAAACTAGAACATATTTCTCTTTTTTTAATCGATATCATAATCTACATGATCTTCGCCATCATAATGGTCTAAGTATCTGTAACTATCTTTTATCATTTTTCCGCAATTACAACAGATATCAAATTCACACCAATCATCAAATGAAGTTGTGATTTTGCCTATTGTCTTGCAAGAACAATATTTTTCTTCATTCATATATAAAATCTCCTAATATTCTCTTTTTAATTGTTTTACTACTCCTACAATAAGAACGGGAATGTTCTTTATTTCTTCATTTGTAAAAATTAAAGGTTCATAAGCAGTATTAAGTGGTTGCAATAATATTCCAGTTTCACTTTTTTTACCTCTTTTAATAGTAGCTTCATTGCCATTTATGATAGCAACAACAATATTACCATTTTCAAAATCATTCTGCTTCTTTACAATAACAATGTCGTTTTCTATTAATGAAGGGCTCATACTATCTCCATGTACTTTTAATGCAAAGTAGTCTTCGCCATTTCCAACCAAAGAAGTTTCAACATCAATAGTTCCAATCCAATTCTCTTGAGCCAGATAATCATAACCAGCTTTAACTGTACCTAAAATTGGAATAGGTATTACAGAGTTTCCTAATTCATCAACGTTATATGCATTTAAGTTTCTTTCCATAGGAACATCATAACCCATTAACCAGACTTCATTAACATTTAATGCATCAGCTAATATTGTTAATTTATCTTGCTTGGCTTTCATAATTCCTGCTAAATATTTATTTATTAGAGTCTTATCAAGACCAGTTTTATTTACTAAATCTACTTGTTTCATATTTGCATAATTCATAGCTTTTTGTAGTCTATTTGCAAATGATTCTATGATTGTCATATAAAAACCTCCTAACAAGTATATTATAAAGTGTAATTGACAATAAATCAAGTTTTTTTGAAAAAAATTTAAAAAAAGTTGAAAAAAAATCAAAAATAGTATTGACAAATAATTTTACGTCTGATAATATAAGTACATAAAGTTGATAAAAAATCAACAGAAAGGAGCAAAAAATGAATATATATGATTATAGCAAATTAAAAGGAAGAATAAAAGAATATTTTGCTACACAGTCTGGATTTGCACAAAAGCTTAGAATATCAGATACATCATTAAGTAATAAGTTAAATAATAAGACTGTATTTGATCAGGACGAAATACAAGAAAGCATAGAGATTTTTAATTTAAGTCCTATAGAAACAATTGAATATTTTTTTACAAAGAAAGTTGATAAAATATCAACAAAATAAATGCGACAAGGTACAGAAAAGAAGGAGGAGAGAATGGAAAAATTATTGATAATAATTATACTCGTTTATATCTTGTATGGCATTAAAGAAATAACAAAAAACATAAAAAATATAAACGAGTATAAGAAAAAGTTAAGAAATCTTGGATTTTAACATTTCAATCTCTTTGTTGTTTTCATTTACAGAGTCTCTTATCTCAGTACTTTCTTTTTCTAATGATAAAAGAGTTTGATCAAAATTTTCAACATTGAGATCAATTAAATGATAAATCTTGTTAAAATATTCTGTTTGATAATAGAACATATAATACTGAGTATATAGTATGACAACATCAATTAATAAAACTAAGGAAAATATAGATAAAGAGATTATAATTTTAGTTTTTATATCTAAAAGTTTGAAACCAAATATAGTAATGCAATTACTTATTATTATAGTTAGTAAAGAAATTATTAACAGTTTGTTGGGTTTCTTTAAACTATTAAATGTTTCTTTAGGAATTTTAAATTGATTCACAATAATCACCACCTTTCATATAAAGATGAGTTGATTATATAACGAAATAAGTCGAAAAACAAGAATAAAAGACATGAACAAGTAGACAAACAGTCATGAATATATTTTAGAGAGGTGGGAGAATGAATGAAGAAATAATACGAAAATTATTACAAAAGATGGCAGATATTATAGCCGAAAAGAATGGCATTAGGATTGTAGTAAATATAGAAAGAAAAGAATGAAAGGAGATGATAAAAATGTATAGCTTATTTGAAATAGCATTTTTTATATTATATTTTGCAACAAAAATAACAAAGTTTATAGCAATATTGTTATTAGTTCAAATAGCAGTATATAGACTAAGTGGATTCAGCTTATACAAATTTGCAATGAAAAAAGCAAACAAATTATTAAACTAAAGAGGAAGAGTATGGACAAGCTAGATAAATGCTACATATGGCATGTGGTAACAATGGCAAAGCTAAAATTAAGACTAAAAGAATTGAAAGGAGTGAAATAGTATGGCAGAAAAGAATACAGACGATGCTCAAACAATACGAGAGCTAACAAGAGTAATTGCAAGAAAAGAAATAGAAATTCAAGATGTAAAAACAAGCCTTGCAGGAGTATTGCAAGAAATAAGAAATCTAAATGAAAGCAATTTAGACAGAGAAGTTATAAATAAGAAAATATCTGAAATGGCTACAAATACAATATACGAGCTATTGATAGACGAAAAAAATGAGTCAGTTTGCGACTACCAATCAGAAAACTAACTCAATTGAATTACATAAATATGAACTCTTGTACTAATTATAGCACAAGATAGAAAGGAAAGTCAAATGGGAAAAGCGGTAGGAATTACAAGAAGGCTAGATGAATTAGGAAGAATTGTTATTCCAATGGAAATACGAAAAAATTTAAACATAGAGATTAGAGAACCTCTTGAGATATTACAAGTAGGTAACAAAATTGAAATTTCTAAAAGAAAGGACGTTATAGTGTGTGACAATTGTGGTAAAGAATTAGAAAACACTTATAGATATTGCCCACACTGTGGTAAAGAACGCATATGATACGAATAGTAAATGGCTATATTATTGAAACAACGGATTCAGAAGATAGACAAGCAAGATACGAACATGAGCTTGAAGAAGCAGATAGAGATTATGAAGATAGAGTTTTTGATGAAATGGAGGGTATGTAATGAGTAACATATATGAATTAACAAAGAATTACGATGAAGTATTAAATATGCTATATCAAGACGATGTAGACGAGCAAATGGTACTAGATACGTTGGAGAGCATAGAAGGGGACATAGAAGATAAAGCAGACAATTATGCAAAGATTATGAAAGAGTTAGAAACAAAGGCAAAAGCTAGAAAAGAGGAAGCTCAAAGATTATCTGATAGTGCTAAGATATTTGAAAATAGAGTAAAAGCATTAAAAAGCAACTTGTTTAATGCAATGAAAGAAACAGGAAAGACAAAATTTGCAACCAACTTATTTAGTTTTAGTATAGCAAAGAATGGCGGAAAGCAAGCATTAACAATAGATAGTGAAGTACCCGCTGAATACACAAAAACAGTAGTAGAAAATGACACAGACAAAATAAGACAAGCATTAGAAGAAGGCAAGAAATTACCTTTTGCTCATTTGGAGCCAAGAGGAGAAAGGTTGAGTATTAAATGATGAATATATATCAAAGTATAACGAAAATTATGGAAGAGGTTCCGAGTATAGGAAAAACTCAAAGAAATAAAACTCAAGGCTTTATGTATAGAGGAATAGATGATGTTATGAATGCATTACAACCACTATTAGCCAAGAATAAAGTTTTTATAGTACCAGAGATATTAGAGCAAACGAGAGAAGAAAGAACAACTTCTAAAGGTGGAAATTTAATCTACTCAATATGCAAAATAAAATATAAATTTTATGCAGAAGATGGAAGTAGTGTTGAGGCAATCACGATTGGAGAAGGAATGGATAGTGGAGATAAAGCAACAAACAAGGCAATGGCAATTGCAATGAAATATGCACTATTTCAAGTATTCTGTATTCCAACAGATGAAATGAAGGATCCAGACAGTGAAACGCCAGAACAATCAACAAAGAAAAGTAGTGTTACAGACAACAAAATCAGTGAAGCAGATGCAAAAAAAGTAGAAGCAATGATGAAGGAAATGGGCTGGAATGTTGAAGAGTTGCTACAAAAGAATTATAAAATCTCAAAAACAACAGATCTAACAGCAAGTCAATACGTAAAAATATTAGAAGCAATAAAAAAAGCAAAGGAGGCAAAACAACATGAATAAGGTAATTTTATTAGGGAGACTAACTAAAGATCCAGAAACAAGATATACACAAAGTACAAACACACAAGTAACAAGTTTCACACTTGCAGTAAATAGAAGATTTGTTAAGCAAGGAGAAGAAAGACAAGCTGATTTTATAAACTGCGTTGCATGGAATAAGACAGCAGAATTTGTAAGTAAATACTTTAGGAAAGGTCAACAAGTTGGAGTAATAGGAAGAATACAAACACGAAACTATGATGATGACAAAGGCATAAAGCACTATGTAACAGAGGTAATAGCAGAAGAAACATATTTTGCTGGGGACAAAAAAGATGCAACACAAAACGAGGTGCAAGCTACAGATGATTTTGAGATAAATAATTCAGATGATTTACCATTTTAATTTGGAGGCAGATGATGATAGGAACAGCAGAGGCATTAGTTAAATGGTTATTTAATCAAAACAGAGAAAAGTTATTTGAAGTTAAAGAGCACAAAGAAAAAAGAACTCTAACACAAAATGCTTACATGTGGAGTTTAATCAATGAAATAGCAAATAAAATGCGATTATCTAAAGAAGATACATATTTAAAGATGATAAAAGACTATTCACAATCAATGCTAGTAACGATAAGAGCTGATATTGATGTATCAAAGTTTTTTAAATATTACGAATTTGAACGAGAAACCAAAATAAACGGTGTAAATTTCAAGATATATAAAGTATATGAAGGCAGTTCTCAAATGGACAAAAACGAATTTAGAGTGCTTTTAGATGGTGTAATACAAGAAGCACAACAGTTAGGAATATGCACATTAACACCAAATGAAATTGAAAGGTTAAGGTGGATAGATGAAAGAGTTTAGTATAATGCCAACCAATCCGTTGTATTCAACGGAAAGGTATGAGCGGATTAGAAAGACATGAAGTTTTTGAAGGCAGGACAAGTAATAGAGATAAGTCTATTGAAGATGGATTAGTAATATTCATTACACCTGGCATGCATAGAACAAGCAATGATTCAATTCATCTTAACCCTAAGAAATGGGAAGGGTTAAAAATAATAGCTCAAAAGGCTTGGCAAGAACATTATAACAAAACAAAAGAAGATTTTATACAGAGGTATGGCAAGAATTATTTATAAAAAGGAGAAAATAAAAATGAGTTTTAGAGCAGAAATAACAGAAGAATATACAAAGATAGAAGGAAAGACAGATGAGATTTTAGCAGGGCTGGTTTGCTATATAAAAACATTAAAAAAAGAAGGAATATCCAAAAAAGTTCTACAACAAGTAGTTGAATTAGGACTAGAAGACGAGGAAAAAAAACGAGCTGAGACAATATTAGATACTGACAAAGTTAAAATACAAAAGATTGATTTAAATAACATGTCGAAAGAAGAAGCAAAAGACTTAATAACAAAAGAAATATTAAAAATGTTTGATTAATAATACAGAAATTTAAAGAAAGGAGGGCATGGAAATAATCTTATAAAATTCTTATAAGGTTTCTATGTCCTTTTATATTAACGAAAGGAGAAAACGGATGGAAGGCTGGATTAGTACATATAGAAAGATATTAGAAAATCCTATTGTATGTAAAGATAGCGATTACTTTGCAGTTTGGATGTATTTGTTATTAAATGCAACGCACAAAGAAAGTCCAGCTATATTTAATAAGAAGAAGATAATTTTAAAAAAAGGACAATTAATAACAGGAAGAAAAGCCATAGCGGAAAAATTTGATATTTCTGAGAGCAAAGTACAAAGAATTTTAAAAACCTTCGAAATCGAACAACAAATTGAACAACAAACATGTTCACAAAATAGGCTTATATCAATAATTAATTGGAATGAATATCAACAAAATGAACAGCAAGTGGAACAACAAGTGAACAGCGAGCGAACAACGAATGAACAACAAATGAACACTAACAATAATGATAATAATATATATATATATTTATTAAATAAATATAGGGTTGAGGACCGAAGGAATTTTTCGGAGTATATGAAAAAGACAAAAGCTCTAAGAGAAGATGAATATTGGGAATCACTTAGCAAAGAAGAGCAAATGAAATTAATGAGTGAAATTTAGGAGGAAAAAATAAATGATTATATTAACAATTGTATTAGAAATTATATTAATAGTATTAGGAATAGTATTTGCTGTGTTATCAGAAGACAGTTATGAACACGAAGGATTGATGTTTATGCTATCGTTAGTATGTTGGATTACAGTACTTATAATGCCAATTGGAATTGGAAAATTACATGGATATATAAATTATGCTGAAAGCAATGATAAAGATAAAGCAAGAATTACGGCTGTAACACAGGAACAAGATTGGTTGAAGACATATTACAAAGTTGAGGTTGAGTACTTAACAAATACACCAACACAAAATGGAATAGTAACAAACTACAACATAGAAAAAGACACATATTACTGTTATATAACAGATAAAGAGTTAGTAGAGAAGTTGAAAAGCAATATGTACAAAGAACTATGGATAATATCTGGACGTAAAGGTGGATATGAAAATTATAAAGACTTTGGAACAAAGTTAATTAAGGATATAGAACTAATCGAGGAGGAAAAATAAAATGAAATTTAAGGTTGGAGATAAAGTAAGAGTAATTAAGTGTTCTATTGATGGAGAAAGATGTAAAAATCTCAATAAAGTTTCTACAATCACAGAAATAGGAGAATATTTATGTTACCCATACATGTTAAAAGATATAAGAGAACCTTTTAAAGAAAATGAATTAGCGTTGGTAGAAAAACAATTTACAAAATCAGACTTAAAAGATGGAGATATAGTTACATACAGAGACGGCAGGAAGAAGATTGTGTTTGAAGATAAATTTTATGGCAGTAATCATTTTGTATTATTGAAATATTATACAGAGGATTTGAAGGACATAGATGGTGAGGAAGAGAACGACATAATCAAAGTAGAAAGGCCAGTCAAATATGAAACAGTCTTTGAGAGAAAAGAAGAAATACTTGATGAAACAGAGAAGAGATACTTAGCAAGTGTAATTAAACCATTTAAAAATAAAATTGAGACTATTGAGAAAACAATCAAAATTGGCGATAGTAGCTTATGTTATTTAATAATGTTGCTAAAAAATAATGACATGGCAAATTTACCTAATTTCAAAAAAAATTCTATGTATAAAGGAATGGAAACAAACAAGAAATACACCTTAAAAGAATTAGGTTTGTAACGGAAGGAGTGAAACAAATGAGTACAATAACACAAACTACAAGACAAATGAGTTTTGATGACATACAAGATAAAACAAAAATAAGATACATACAAATATTGAATAGATTAGACAAGCCTAAAACGGCCAAAGAGTTGGCTGTGGAGTTATTTGACTTAGGGTTTATTCCAAGCACAGAAAGAAATTACACCGCTCCACGTTTGTCAGAACTAGAAGATATGGGAATGGTAAAAGCAATAGACAAAAAGAAATGTGAGTATACAGGCAAAACAGTAGCTGCTTATGAGAGGACATTGAAGGGATTTGAAGCCCTAAATATGAATCATATTTCAAGAATTTATTAGGAGGGGATTATGGAAGAATACAAAGAGTATGAAGAATATTTAAAAAATTTAAAAAATCTAGTTCATAATCTTAATCAAAAGCAATATGAAGAACTTAATGAATTTTTAATAAATATGGAGCAATCAATAGATGCAGATACCACATTAAAAGAAATAGAAAGATATATTAAAAAATATAAAGCTAAAAACAAAATATTATTTATAACATTTAAAACAAGAAACATTAATAAGTTAGCACATATTTGTAAGTACATAATAGAGTTAGAGTGGCATAACGAATGGGCAATAGCAGTAGCAGGACAAAGTACACCAACGATATTTGGTTGGTTTGATGTTTAAAAGGGAGAATGATATGAGTTATCAACAATTAGAACGGAATCTGTGCAAAAGCACTGAAATATGGACTATGTAGACGGATGTCAACAGTTAGAGAGTGTATATTTTAGGGGAGTTAAACAGTGCAAATATGTTACAAATAACCAAGGAAAACAAATTGAACTGAATTTAAAGGGAGAATTAAGATGAAATTTGAAAATATGTTAAATACAATAACATTAGGAGATAGTTATAAGTTAATAAAAGATATTCCTGATAAAAGTATTGACTTAATTATTACAGATCCACCATACGAAATAATAACAACTGGAGCAGGAATTTTGAAAGATAGGAAAACTCGATTTTTAGATAACATTCAGGGAAAATTCGATAGAGGAATAAATGAAGAAATATTAGATGAATTTTGCAGGGTAATGAAGAGAATTAATATATATATGGTGCTCTAAGGCTCAAATAAAGAAGTATTTAGACTATTTCTTAGCAAAGACCAATTTGTACGAAATATTAATATGGCACAAAACAAATCCAGTTCCTACGATTAATGGGACGTATTTATGCGATAAAGAATATTGCTTATTTTTTAGAGATAAAGGCGTAGAACTTAAAGGAACAGTAGAAAATAAAAGAACTGTTTGGACGACTAAGTGCAATGTAGAAGACAAGAAAAAATACAAGCATCCAACAATTAAACCTTTGTCAATAATAAAAACACTTATAGAAAATTCAAGTAATAAAGGCGATATAGTTCTAGATTGTTTTAGCGGAAGTGGAACAACTTGTGTAGCTGCTAAAGAATTGGAAAGACAATTTTTAGGAATAGAGATAGATCCAGAATATCACAAAATAAGTTTAGATAGATTACACGGAATATTAGCAGATGGTCAAATAAGTTTTGATACATTAGTGGAAAGGACAAAAGATGAGATATAAATTTGAAATTAATAAAAGGCTTATGGGACTAAACGAATATACAAAGTATAACAGAACAAACAAATATGCAGGAGCTGGAGCAAAAAAGAAAGAACAGCAGTACATAATTAATTGCATAAAGCAGCAATTAGGAAATATCAAAATAGACAAGCCTTTGATTGGACATTTTATTTGGATAGAGGAAAACAAACGTCGAGATTTAGACAATATTTGTTTTGCAAAAAAGTTCATATTAGACGCATTAGTGCAAGCAGGAGTATTACAGGACGACAACAGAAAAATAGTAACGAACTTTACAGATAGTTTTGAGTATTCAAACAGTAGTAAGGTAATAGTAGAATTGGAGGAGTTAAACAGTGGATTATAGAAAAACGATTGAAAATATCACATGTTACATATGTATGACATTAATAGCATTATGCATTATCATATATTTTATTGCAGTTGAGATGATAGATGCTGAGAATAAACAGAAAAAAGTTAATGAATTACAAAATCAAGTAGAGCAACAGATAGAGCTTATAGATGCTCTACAGCAATAATGAGAGGAGATAAATATGATAATAATAAGTCAAGATAAAACAATGATTTTAAATTTTGAATATATCGAGACCATAGAAATAGAAAATCCATTAGAAAACAATGATGGAAAATTCAAGATACTTTGTGATACAACAAGTGACAATCAATATACAATAGCAGAATACAAAACAGAAGAAAGAGCAAAAGAAGTATTACAAGAAATAATAAAAGCTTATAGAGAATATAGAACAGCAGAATGTGATGGCTATATTGATGTATTGCAAGAGACAGCAGTATTCGAAATGCCAGAAGAATAGGAGGCATGAATGGAATATAGATATATGATATATAACGACGTAAAAAAAGAATATCAATTTCCTAGAATTTGTGAAACAACAGCCAAGGGAGCTAATAAGTGTTTGTTTAATTGTATTGGTAATGATGCAAGAAAAGACAGATTCAAAATAAAAAAGGTTGAAAAAGAAGAAGCAAAGCGAATTGTTAAGGATTTAAAGCAAAAGTACAAGGCTGAGCGAATACATACAATAATTCCTAACATAGACTTGAAAATAATATTAGAACTTGTACAGAAGAATGACCAAGGAGGAAAAGATTAATGATAAATACATACGAAGAAGACAAGATAGCAAATCCAGATCATGTTGCAACTCCTCGATGGGTAGTAGAAAATATCTACAATTTAATAGATATAAAATCATTTAAAAATATATGGTTCCCATTCAACAACTATGATAGTCAATTTAAATTATATGCAGATGAATTAAAACTAAAATATAAAGCCACACACATATTTGACGATTTAGGCAACGACTTTTTTAAAACAGAACCACCAATAAATTGCGATTTATTGATCAGTAATCCACCATTTAGTCAACAGAACGAAATAATAAAGAGAACTTTCGACTTAGTAGATGAAGGCAAAATAAAATCATTTTGTTTATTACTGCCTCTTGCAACATTAGAAACACCAACAAGAGCAGAAATGTATGAAAAAAACTTGGATAAATTATCAATTCTTATATTCAAGAAGAGAATACATTTTTTAAACACTAAAGGAAGTTTCAATAAAGGGTGTTGCTGGATATGTTACAACATAAAAAATTTAAATAAAAAAATATATTGGATTTAAGGAGAACAGATATGGCTTGGGAATTACACAAAAAGAAAGATAAAGAATTATACAATGTTTATTCAACAGTGACAGATGGCTATTTATATAAGTGGAGTAAGAAGAATATAATAGCAACACATATTTATAGTAGATATTATCAAGATGCACGTAGAAAAGCAAAAGAATTTATGCAAGAAGTAGATAAAGAAATATGATAAAAGGAGTAAACAAGTCATGAATAAAGAAGAATTAAGTACTTTCAATACAAGCGATTGGGGAAAATGTATAGGCATTTTAGAAAAATATTGGAATAAAGAATATGGTACTTTTGATATTGAAGGAAAAGATAACAACATTACTCTAATATTAACTACTGGTGGCTGGAGCGAAAATGAAGAAATAATAAATCTTATATCTGATACTATGTTTTGGTTTTTGTGGTGGCAAGAAAGTAAAAGGGGTGGATATTATAAGTTTGAAATAGTAAACAAAATCAAATATGAAAGGAGTAAATAATATATGAAAGAAGATTGGAAGAAAGAAATAATAAAAGCTGTTTTATTTATTTTGCTAATATTAGTAATAGGAACTTTAACTGTACTTTTAACAGATAATAGCGTTCTTTTAATTATAAGTGGAATGCTAATTGGAACAGTAGATAGAATTTTCGATAAATGGCTAGATGAAAATTGGAGAAAGGAGTGATACATAGTGCAAACAGCAGATGAATTGTTTAAAGAGTTAGGATATGACGAAAAATGTGCAGATGTTATAAATGCAATAGAGCATATTTTATCAGATTATAAAAGAGCATTAAAAGAAAATGAAGAATACTCAAAACAATTAGATTTAGACTATGTAGATAAGAATTATATCTCAAAGCAAAAAATAAAAGATGAAATAGAAGAATTGAAAGGTAAATTAGAAGATATATCTAAACGAAGAGAAAAATCAAAAACTAAAGAAGAGGAAACTGTGTTATGGTGTTTAGAGATTAGAATTGATGAAAGAATAAAAACATTACAAGAATTATTATAAATTACAAAACAAACAAAAAACAGTAAAGTTTATATGAAAAATTGAGTAAAGTTCTCAAAAACAAGTACCAAATGTATTAAATTTGAAAAAGAAAGAGGAAAACATATGAAGATACCAAGAGTAGTAATAAAGAATAAACAAGAATATGAGTTTGTAAAAAGAAACAATGCAACAACGTTTCTATATAAAAATAAGAAATATGGATTCAAAGAAACATTTACATTGTATCAATTGGGAGTTATTAAAGAGGAAGTTAGTCCGGATAAGAAGAGCGTGCATCCAGAGAATGTAAAGATATAAATATAGGAGGTACAAATGAAGCTTAGTAAAGAAGAATACAAAGAAGCAAAAGGTTGCTTAAAGAGATATAATTACAATCAAATTAAGTTGATGAATATAAGAGATGATATAATGAGTTTATGTGCTGTAGATGTAGATGGAATGCCAAAAGCTCCGTACTCAACATCAGATAGAGTATTAGACAGTGTTATTAAGCTACAAGAAGATTCAAATATTAAGGAAGCATCAAAAGAAATAAAGATTGTGAATCAAGCAATAGAGCTAATCAGCAAGAATGCAAAATACATATTTAAACATCAATATCAACTAGGACAAGATAAGTGGGACATCATAAATGAAGGTATGTCAGAAGGAACATATAAGCGTAGACATAGCGAGCTTGTGTATGCAGTACATAAAGAAATAAAAAAAGTGAGCCAAAAGTGAGACAAAAATGAGACTTTTTTGTCAAAAAAACGTGTTATAATTGTATCGTGAATAGATAGGTAAGACTATATAAACAGAAAAGGGCTACAAAAAGTTGGCTCTTTCGACGTATTTCGACAACATTTGCAAAATAGATCATATATAATATCTTTGAGAAGGAGGTGTTATATATGACGTACGACATTACAACAGTTGAAAATGCAAAAAAGACTTTAAAAAATATAAGAAAAAGATGGCCCAATACTAAATTAGAGGAAATTGACTATTCAGATTTTGACTTCGTTTTAGAACACATAACTAGCAATATGGACGAATGTAAAGATATAAAATTATATGGATTAAAGACGCTAAAAGAATTGATAGAAGAAAATAATAGCATTATAGATTTTTGCATTAAAGGAAGCACTAAGAGTCAAGAAGAGATAAAGAAATGTATTGAATACTGCAAGAAACGTGATAATAAAATAAGTACTTTTTTTTCATATGAAGATGGAAAATATCAATATAAAGATAATTTGACTAAGGGGCCAGAAATATTCAATCAAAGTAAATTACCGTTAAGCTGTGCTGCAAGACAGGAGTGGGAGATAAAATCAAAGGCTTTTAAAATAACTATTATTGCGAAATATAATGAAATAAATTTCTTAACTGGCGGCGAAGAGAATGTGAGTGAAAAATTAGCTGAAAATTTAATAAATAAAACTCGAAACGAAAAAATAAAATATTGTATAGCAGAATTAAAAAATAAAATAGAACCTAACAGATTGATTATAGAAGAAATAAAAAAATAATTAAAGAGCTTATCAAACGATAGGCTCTATTATTTATGAAAAAGGGGAGAAAATAGATATGAAATTAATGATAAGTCAACCAATGAGAGGTAAAACCAATGAACAGATAAGAGCAGAAAGAGCTGAACTAATATTGAAGTTGGAGACAGAAGGACATGAAGTGGTAGATACAGTATTTGAAAATGCACCAGCAGATGAAGATGTAGCAATATATATGCTATCTCAATCAATTAGATACATAGGAAAAGTAGATGGTGTAGTATTTATGCCTGGATGGGCAAATGCAAGAGGATGCAGAATAGAACATCAGGTTGCAGAAGAATACGGGAAATTTATAAGAACAATTTAGTTATTAACTGATACTAGATAAGTTGATATATATGTTGCTACTAGGCACACTCCTTTCATAAGATTCGTATATAAAAGGCAATTCTAGTTAAGCCTTAACCTTTTTGCATGTTAGAGGTATATAAATAGAAATGTGCATTGGGAAAAGAAGGATCTTTTGAAAAGCTTTGTATTACTATGTTAATACGAGGCTTTAGTTTTCTATAAAATAGTACAAAGTGATGTGCAGTTACATCATTTTATAGTGCTTTATAAATTAACGAAAGAGGTGTTGTTATGACTAACGAAGAAAGATATGAGAAATATGTAAAAGAAAATTGTAAGAACTGTAAAAACAAAGATAAAGATCTATGCGAGATAAGAATATCTGTTTTAAATGATGTAGTAATAACAAAGTGTGCGTACTATGAAAGAAAAGATTAATTATACGAACTGTATGAAATATAAGTGTGAATTATGCAGATACAATAAGCAATGTGAAAGAGAGGAAAAGAAATATGAAGTGGACAAAACAGACAGCAGAAGAATATATAAAAAAGTGCAAAGAAAAAGGACTTAAATATTGGAGTGCAAAAGATTTTCTTAAAAATCATAAAACTATGAAAACGATAATGCAATAAATACAAATAGAGAGTTAAAGACAAAGTAGGTGAGCGAGGTGGCTAAGTATGATTGGAAGCAGTTAGAAAAAGATTATATATTAGGTGATTATAAATCGGTAAGTAGCTTCTTAAAAGATAAAGGAATAAAACAAAATGGAAGTACCAAAAAGAGTACAAAAGGATGGAAAGAAAAAAAGGTACTAAAAGAGGACAAAAAAAGTACTAAAGTAATAGAAAAAGTACTTGAAAAAGAATCAGAAAAAGAAGCTAATAAAATAATACAAGTAAAAGATGTAGCAAATGACTTATTAAGTAAAATAGTACAAGCTAATAATGAACTTAATATGCATATAGCAAGAAATAAGAAAAAGACAAAGACAGTAGAATACAATTATGATATGTGTAAGCCAAGTAAAGAAATAATAAATGAAGAGGAAGAAATAAAGTCATATATAGACATTATTGACAGAAAAGGGCTAAAAGAGCTAACATCTGCATTAAAAGATATAAATGATATATTAACTAACAAGAACGAAGAAGGAAACAATGGACAATCACTTGCCGAAACAATACAAAAAGCATATGAAAATAAGGCGGGTGATAAGTAGTAATGTTAACAACAGAAGCAATATTATATTATAAAGATAGACCAGTAGAGTTTGTTAAAGATGTAATAAAAGTTACACCAGATGATATACAAGGAGATATATTGATGAGTGTAGCTCAAAACCAACTAACATCTGTAAGAAGTGGGCATGGTATAGGAAAGTCAGCATTGCAAAGCTGGCTTATTTATTGGTTTATGTGTACTAGACCTTTTCCTAAAATACCTTGTACAGCCCCAACAAAGCACCAATTACATGATATATTATGGGCTGAGGTGGCTAAATGGAGAACACCAGCGATACAAAGCGAAATTGAATGGACTCAAGAAAAACTATATATGAAATCAAACCCAGAGAACTGGTTTGCAGTGCCAAGAACAGCAACACAGCCAGACGCATTACAAGGATTCCATGCAGACCATTTATTATATATTATAGATGAGGCATCACGGTGTTAAAGATGTAGTATTTGAACCTGTATTAGGTTCTCTATCAACGCAAGATGCAAAACTAATCATGTGTGGAAACCCAACTCAATTGAGCGGTTTCTTTTTTGATAGTCACAACAAAAACAGAAACATATACAGTACATTTAAAGTATCAGGAGAAAATTCGAAAAGAGTCTCAAAAGAATACATACAAATGATTATAGATATGTATGGACTAGACAGTGATGTATATAGAGTTCGTGTTGCAGGAGAATTTCCAAAAGCAATGCCAGACAGCTTTATACAACTTGATTGGGTTGAAAACTGTAGTAATAAAATTGTTACAAGAAATTATCCACAAAGTAGAATTGATATAGGTGTCGATGTAGCAAGGTATGGTGATGATGAAACAATAATAAATACATTATTTGATAAAAAGTACCAACAACCATTTAACGTATTGCACCATAATGACACAATGCAAGTAACAGGAGCAATAGTTCAGGTAGTTGAAAGATTAAGAAGTCAATATATAGGAATACCAATTCATATTAAGATTGACTGTGATGGTCTAGGTGTTGGAGTATATGATAGGTTAAAAGAAATTAAATCACAAAATGGCTGGACAACAGTAAAACTATATGAATGCCATTTTGGAGCAGCTGGAGGAAAAAATAAACAAGAAGAACCAGTTGAGTTTAGTAATTCTACAGGGTTAATGTGGGGACTATTAAGAGAAAAATTAAGAAGACATGAAATAGAACTTGTATATGATGATAAACAAATTACACAATTGAGTAATAGAAAATACAGAATAAATAGTGACGGAAAAATAGAGTTAGAAAGAAAAGAAGAGATGAAAAAAAGAGGACTAACTTCTCCAGATAGGCGGAGATGCATTAGTTCTTTCTTTGTATGAGCCAAAGCAAGGCGGATTATCAATTTTAAAGTAGAGGTAATGATATGTTAAATATAAACAAAATCAAAAGGATAATTCAAAACGATGCAGAACGCAGAAGAATGATTGATTTAGAGAAGAAATATTATGAAAATGATAACATTATAAGAGCAAAGGGAGTATTGCCAAGTGAATCAGACCCAATGAGAAATGCAGATAATAGAGTATCTCACAACTTTCATCAACTTATAACTGATGAGAAAACAGCATATATGTTTACAAATCCAGTTCTGTTTGATGTAGGAGATAAAGAAGTAAACAAGAAAATAAAAGAGACCTTAGGTGATGACTTTAAGAGCGAAAGTGCCTATCTATGTACAAATGCAACAAATAATAAGGTTGCATGGTTACATTATTGGATAGAAGATGGTAAGTTTTTATATTCAGTTGTTGAGACTGAACAATGTTTGCCAATATTTGACGGAAAATTAAAGAAGAAATTAATCGGTTTTTATAGATATTATCCTATTATAGAAGAAAATGAAAATGGAATAAATAAAGAATATGTAATATTTGAATACTGGGACGATAAACATTGTGAACAATATAAATTTAGAGGAAATTTATCAGGAACAGGGCTTACATATTTATCAGCAGAATACCAAGAGTTTGAGCATGATTTAGAAGAAGTGCCATTTATTGAATTTAAGAATAACCGTAACATGATAAGCGACTTAAAGAAATATAGAGACTTAATTGATATATACGATAAAGTAATGAGTGGATATGCTAATGACCTAGAAGATATCCAACAGCTTATATATATTCTTGAAAATTATGGCGGAGAAGATTTAAAAGAATTTCTTGGAGATTTAAAGAGATATAAAACAATAAAAACAGAAACTGGTGCGGATGGAAGAACAAGTGGTGGACTTAAAACACTACAAATAGAGATACCAGTTGAAGCAAGGAACAGCATACTTGAAATCTTAAAAAAACAAATATATGAAAGTGGACAGGCATTACAGCAAGATACAGAAAATTTTGGAAATGCCAGTGGAGTTGCTTTGAAATTCTTTTATAGAAAACTAGAATTAAAAGCTGGGTTAACACAAATAGAATTTGAAAAAGGATTTGCAAAACTAGTAAGAGTAATAATGAAATTCTTAAAAACCGCAGATTGGGAGACAAAACCTATAACTCAAACTTGGACTAGAAATATGATAAGCAATGATTTAGAAAATGCTCAAATAGCAGCAGAAAGCAAAGATATAATATCAGATGAATCAATTGTGAAAAATCACCCTTGGGTAGAAGATCCAGAAGAAGAACTGAAAAAAATTAAACAGCAAAATGAAGAAAAAGAGAAGAGACAACAAGAAATATTTGCTAATGCAGGTGGCTTTGAAGATAATCATAATGATAATCAAGAATAGAGGTACTATAGATGGCTAGAACACCACAAGACTACTGGGAAAAAAGACAAACGGAACTTATGAAAAGATTAGAGAAACAATCTGAGGGAACAATTCAAAGATTAGTAACAGCATATAATAAATCAAAAGACAATATCCAAAAAGAAATTCAAAAAATATTTGGAAAGTATGTTGTTGATGGAAAACTTACGTTCAAAGAGGCAAAGGAATTGTTAAACACAAGAGAAACAAAAGAATTTTACGACAATTTATTAAAACAGATAAATTCAATAGACGATGTAGATGTTAGACGTAAATTATTAGCCAAATACAATGCTCCAGCATATGCATATAGAATAAGCAGATACCAAGCTCTTCAAGAAAACATAGATATAGAGCTAAAGAAACTAGTGCAAGAAGAATGTGTTATATCTAAGAAACATTATGTTGATATTATTAATGAAGGATATTACAGAAGTATTTTTAATGTACAAAAGGGTATAGGAATAGGATTTAACTTCTCTCAATTAGATAATAGAACAATCAATCTAATATTGAATGAAAATTGGTATAAAAGTGAAAATTTTTCGCAAAGAATATGGAAAAACAATAACCAATTGGCTGATTATTTAAAGTCGAATTTCCTTGCAGATAACATTGCTGGAAAATCAATACAAAGAATGGCTAGTACATTAGATGATGCTATGAATATTGGAAAATATAATGCTGTTAGATTATTAAGAACAGAAACTAATCATTTTGCGAATGAAGCAGAAATGTTATCTTATGAGGAATTAGATATAGAAAAATATAGATTCATTGCAACATTAGATAATGTTACGTGTAAACATTGTGCAGAATTAGATAATAAGGTGTTTATACTAAAAGATAGACAAAAAGGGAAAAATTATCCCCCTATTCATCCGAATGACCGCTGCACAACTGTAGCAGAATTTGATGATGATGTAACGGAAAACTTACAAAGAAGAGCAAGAGATCAAAATGGCAAATCTATTTTAGTTCCACAAGATATGAACTATGAAGAATGGGCGAAAAAATATGCTCCAGAACAATACGAAAAGTATTATATCACAAATAAATTGCCAAAAATAAAATCGGCAGAAGATAGCATTTTAGAAAAGCAATTAGGCTTTTATGATGAGAACAATGTTTTGCAATTTATTCCTAAAAATGTTATAATTGGGAATGTACATGTTATTGCTGGGAAGGGAACTAACACAATATTTAGGAGTGCCGACAAATATGCTGAAATATATGGAGGCAACTCAAAAGAGTGGATGAAAAAGGTTGGAAAAATTGAAAGTGATAAATATATCTTTGATATCCATTTTGTAGAGCATGAAGAATATGGCAGATATGACTATAAATTGAAAGGAAAGAAGCTAAAATGAAAGTAAAATACATTGGTAAAAGTTTCGGTGTTGAAGGTTTAACTAATGGAAAAGAGTATGAAGTAGTTGCTATTGAAGGGAATATGCTAAGAGTTATAGACGATAGTGGAGAAGACTATCTTTATTCTGCAACCAATCCATCCTCATTAGAAGATAGTTCTAAGTGTGGAAGGTGGAAAATCGTAGAAGATGATAAAAACAAAGCTTTATCAAAATTGATTAAATAGTTATTAATATTAAAAAAATATAAATATAGGTGCTGTTCTGTTGGTTCAGTCAAATGGTAGATATAGAGTACACAGCCTATACCAAACAAAGTCGTAGAAATACGGCTTATTTTTATGCTTGAAAAAGCAAACATTGTTTAAGTTGCAGAAATAGCAACAGAAAAGGAGAAAAATATGGAGTTCTTAAAAGAAATTTTAGGAGAAGACTTGTTTAATCAAGTCAAAAACAAAGTAAGTTCTTATAACGAGAAAGCCGATAAGGACAAAAAAATAAGTATTGCTAATGTAAATGGTGGAGAATTTATTGCGAAAGCAAAATATGACCAACTAAAAACAGATTTAGACAATACAAAAACATCTTTAGATACTGCAAATACAACAATAGCAGATTTAAAGAAAAATAATGGAGATAATGCAGATTTGCAACAAAAAGTTAGTGATTATGAAACAAAAATTGCTAATTTAGAGGCAACAAGTAAGGCAGAAAAAGCTAAAATGTTGAAAGAAATTGCAATAAAAGATGCATTATATGCTGAAAAAGCAAAACACCCAGAATTACTTATTTCAAAATTTGATTTATCTAAAATAGTATTAGATGAAAAAGGAGAAAATGTAGTTTCTGGAATAGAAGAACAAATGAAATCTAATAAGGAAACTTATAAAGATTTATTTGGAGAAACAGAACAACAAGGTGGGGCATATCACTATACTCCAAATGGCGGAGAAAATAAAAGCAATAGTGGTGCAACAGATTTTGTTGGAATAATTAAAGAAAATCAAGCAAGAAAAATTTAGGACGTTTTATACGCCTTTTTATTTTACCCAAAAAAGAATAGGAGGAATGAAAAATGGGTTATTTAAAAGATGAATTGGCAGGATTTGTACCTGTAGAACAAGCAACAGAGATAATGAAAGATGTAGCTAGAGGCTCTAGTATACTAAGATTATCTAAAGTATCTCAAATGGAAAGTGATACTAAAAAAATACCAGTAATGACAGAAGGAGCTGGAGCATATTGGGTAGGAGAAGGAGAAAGAATAAAAACTTCTAAAGCTGGATGGATTTATCCAGAATTAAAAGCTAAAAAATTAGCAGTTATTATACCAGTAACAAAAGAAAAATTAAACGATACAACAATAGATGTATTTAGTGAATTAAAGGAAAGTATAGCAGAAGCATTTTATAAAGCTATAGATGCTGCAGCTATATTTGGAACAAATTCACCATTTGAAAGAAATATTATGAAATGCGTTGAAAAAGCAGGAAATAAAATAGAAATAGGAACAAATGGGGAAGGTAAACTAGATTTAGATGTTGCCGATGCAATGGCAACAGTTGAAGACGCTGGTTATGATGTAAATGGCTTTGCAGCAAAAATTGGTATTAAAAACTCTTTAAGAAAATTGAGAGATGGAAATGGAAATCAATTATTTGTTGATGGAGTAAATGGAAAAGAACTATATTCACAACCAATAGAATTTTCAAGAAATGGTGCTTGGGATAAAACTAAAGCTGAATTAGTTGGTGCAGATTGGGATAAATCTTTAGTTGGTATTAGAGATAGCTTAGAATATGAAATATTAAAAGAAGCTACTTTAGAAGGTACTGTAGATAAAGATGGAAAACCAATTTCATTAGCAGAACAAGATTTAATTGGTATTAAAGCTACAATGAGATTAGCATATTTACCAATTAAGGATGAAGCTTTCTGTGCTGTAGTTCCAAAAGGTTCTCTAGGAGAATTAACTGTAGAGTCCGCAGAAGGAACAGTAACAGGAAAAACATCGATTACTGTTAAACCTGCTAAAGCAGAAGGAAATAGCTACAAATATAAAGTAGCAACTAATCCAACTATGCCAAAATATGGCGATGCTTGCACATCAGGATATACAAATTGGAATGGAACAGATGAAATTTCAGGAACTGCAGGACAAAAAATAGTGGTTGTTGAAGTGGATTCAGAGAATAAAGCTAAAAAGGCAGGAATAACAGCATTAACAGTTAAGTCTGAATAGAAAGAGGGAGTTAGCAATAGCTCCTTTTGAGGTATTAAAATGACAGACAATGTAAAAGAAGTTAAACAAGTACTAAATATAATAGATGATAAGTTAGATAATTACTTGAGGTTTTGTGAAAGAAATATCAAAGATAAAATACTAGACAGATGCCATATAGAAACGGTGCCAGAACGATTAAATTCGCTTATACAGGAGTTTTTAATTGAGCAATATAGTCTTAATAAAGAAGGTATTGGAGAAGGCAAAAAAGTGGTTTCTAGTGCATCTGATAATGGACAAACAGTTGGATTCCAAACAATAGGTGGAGCAAGTTCGATGTCGAAGAATGTAGATACTTTTCTTGATAGAAATATGGCTACGTTAGTTAAATATAGAAAGGTAGTGTGGTAATAATGCAAATACCTGAATTATTTAAGAAAGCTATTGCTGATACATTTTACGATAAAGATATAGAAATATGGTCAAATACAACAACTGTAGACGAAGAAGGTGCTGTGATTGAAAGCGGAAAACTACAGAAACTAGATAGTTTTAAAGGTAATTTTCAATTCTCAACAAGAGAATATATTAAGCAAGAATATGGCAAAGAGATAGAAGCAAGTGCAATAGTAACTTGTGAAAACACTATTGCTAAGGAAGGGGATATATTAGTTTATGCTGATATAAAACCAAGCAATTTATTGCTTTCAAGATATTCGAATGAAGAATTGGAACAATATACTCAAGAATATTTAGAGAAGCAACTTGTAGAAAGGTCTTACGTTGTGAAATCGGTGATTCCGATTGATAGTCACTTTACATTACTTGTTGAGAGGAGAGGTGAAGATGTCTAATACAGAAGGACTAGATGAATTACTTGCAAATCTATCTGGACTAGGTGGAAATATAAAAGAAAGCTGTAGAAAAGGTCTTGAAAGAGGTGCAAAAAAAATACAAAAAAATGCTAAATATTTAGCACCAGTTGATACTGGAAACCTTCGTAATTCTATAAAGACAAAGTCTGAAATAACACAAGAAGGTGCAGAAGCAGAAGTATTTACTAATTGCAAATATGCACCATATGTTGAATTTGGAACAGGGCAAAGAGGCTCTGCAAGTAATATAGAGAGACCAGAACGGAATATCTTATAAGGCAGACTGGAAAGGTCAAACAGCACAACCATATTTAACTCCTGCATATCTTCATGCAAAGAATACAGGAGAAGTAGAACAAGAAGTAATTAAATCTATACAACAAGAAATAAGAAAGTTGGGTGGCAAATAATGAAAAATTTGAAACCACAAATATTAAAAAAATTAAAGGAAATCTCAGACGTTGAGGTTTCTTATTTTTATCCACAAAGGTGGAATGATTTAGAAAAAAAGCCTGCTATTTCTTATTACGAAATGGATAACTCAATATCTAGTAAAGCAGACGATGAAGAATATAGCAGTAATATTGCTATTCAAATAGATATATGGGCTAAAAGTCCAAGTAAATGTTCTAAATTAGCCATTGATGTAAATAACAAGATGGTAGAATTAGACTTTGAAAGAACTTTGGCTATGGATCTATTTGAACAAGAAACAAATATCTATCACAAAACAATGCGTTTTGAGAAAGAAGAAATTTTATAGAAGGAGGGCGTAGATTATGCAAAAAAAATATTTAAAAGGTTTTAGCCAATTTGCAATATTCCCATTAACAGAGAATACTCTTGAAAAATATATAGTTGGGGAGAAGGTAAGTATTCCATATGCAGAAAAATTAAGTAAAGACTTAGATGCAGATGAGGATAAAATGTATGCTGATGATGAAGTATATGACATTGACAGAACTGTTAATGGAGAGAGCTTTACATTAACATTAAAAGAACTTCCAAATGAATTAAGAGCTAAGCTTGAAGGTGGAAAGTATGATGCAGAGTCAAAAGAATATGACTTTTCTACAACCGATAATGCACCAGAGTTTGCTTGTACCTATAAGGGATTGTTAGCAGATGGTACATATCGTATGTTTAGACAATACAGAGCAAAGGTATCTAAAATAAAGGTTGACTTAGAAACACTTGGAAATGGAAATAAAAGTTCTGTTGAAATTGAAGGAACATTTATGGCTAGAAAGTGCGATAATAAACTATTTAGCATAAAGGATACAACAACAAATGCTGACCTAACATGGTTAGATACAATACCAACAGAAGGAGAGTAGAAATACTCTCCTAAAAATATATATGAGGAGAAAATTATGACGAAAAGTAATGAAAATAAAAGTTTACCAAAAATAAAAACTATACATGGTGTAGAGGTTGAAAAGAAGCCTTGTGGCAAGTATTTTGAAGCTCTACAGACTTTAAAGGATTTGCCAGAAGATTTTATAAAAGAACTTTCTGACAACGGACAAGATTTTAAATTATCAGAAATGTTTACAGTAGAGAATATAATGAATTTAATTACAAAGTTATTAATTATATTACCTGATTTTACATTTAATTTTCTATCAAAACTAATGGATATAGATAGAGAAACTATAGAGAACCAACTTACACCTAAGGAATTACTAGATGTTGTACAAGAATTTTGGAAGATAAATGAATTAGAAAGTTTTTTCGTCCAAATGAAGCCAATATTGAGCAAAATTGCAATGTTAATTGGCTTCAAAGAACAATAGCAATATGTGTTAAGATAGGAATAAGTAAAAGAGAGTTCTTAAATGACTATTATCCAGATGAAATCCCTATAATAATGGAAGAATATGCAGAATTAAATAAAGTCCAAGATAAAGATGAGCAAGAAGTAGGAGCAGAAGATTTTTAAACTACTTGTAACATTTTGTGAAATATTGTAAAATGTTGGCTGGGGGGATAAAGCATGTTTTTTATAATATTATTTTTTCGGAGTAATTTCTTTATATTTAATATGGGGAATATTAGTTAATACTGAAAAGAACAAAGAACATGAAGAAACAAAAAAAATTATAATAAATTCACAGAATGAATGTGATGAATTGAAAAATTTAATGCAAGAAATAGACAACTCAGAACAAAATTCCGTAATAAAAAAAGATGATATAAAAATCGAAGAGAATAATGGTTTATGCTATGATGACTCTGTTTCGGATGAAGAAATAAAGCAATGCATAAACAACATAGAAAATGGTGAGTTAACAACGAACGAAATAATATTTTTAAAGTTTATGAATAATAAAGAAACAAACATTAGTTTTTCACCACGTTGGGAATTTATGTATGAATTAAAACCAAGAATTGAAGTCGCAAAATTACTAAAATTGGAGTATTTGACGAAGAGCAGTTGGTATGATAATGTTCTAAATGCTACAGCAAAAGAGCTGAAAGAAATTTTAAGAATGGAACAATTGAAAATAACAGGCAATAGACAAGACCTTGTTGAAAGAGTATTAGCAAATGTCGATGTATCATTATTGCAAGAAAAGTTTAATGTAAGCAAATATATCTTATCTAACAAAGGGCAAAAAATTATTGAAAAGAATAAAAGATTATTTATGTCTGCAAAAGAAAAAGCTGGAAAAGCGTTTGTAGAGTTAACTAATGCCGAATATGATGAATTAGTAATGTTTCATAAAGTAAAAAAATATAGGGAGCTAAGATACGGAGAATTATCTTTTGAAAAAGGATACACAAAAAATGATATATTATGGTCAATTTATAATATGCAATCACTTGAATATTTAAATAAAAAAGATTATGTTATGGTAAGTATCGTATACGATGATATGTATAGTTTGTTAAACAACGAAAAAAGATATAAACAAGCATTGGATTATTTAATTTGTTGTTTATACATGAGAGTGTATGAAGTATTACCAAGAGAAGAAAATGTGTGTGGAACAGATTATTATAGGATACAGTTAAAAAAATACATGAAACAGTTGAGAAATCTATTAGAGAAAAATAAGGTAAACATTATAAAATTTGAAAGTAGGAATGATTTTATTACAGAATACATACAGAATGCAATAAAGAAACATTTATCATATTGGTATGAAATTGAAAAAGTGAATAAATTCCAAAAAAAAATAAATGAAGTTTTAGATGCCTGAATTTAGGTATCTTTTTTATTTTTAGAAAAGGAAGTGAGAGAATGGCAAATGAAACAAAAGTTGGTCAATTAGTGATTGATTTAAAAATAAAAACAGAAGCTCTTGAAAAAGGTTTAGAGACAGCAAAGAAGAAATTACAAGAAATAGAACAAAACAATAAACAAGTTGAAAACAGTAATAAAAGTCTAGATGCAAGTTATTTAGCAATGTCTGCTACAGCTGTATTAGCATTAGGAAAAATAGTTGGAATAATAAAAGAATGTATTGATGAATACAATTCATATACCCAAGCAATGAGTTCATTGCAAAATGTTTCCGAATATACTGGACAGAGTATGCAAGATTTTGGAAACATTATGAGTAAGTTTGGATCATACATGACAAAAGCTGATTTGGCGACAACTATAAAAAACTTTTCTTTAATGGGATTTACAGCAGAACAAACTGAGCAAATGATAGAAGCTTTGACAAATTCTGCAATAAGAAACAGGAATGCGAATTACACTGTATCAGAAGCTGTAAGAGTAGCGTCTGAGGGGTATAGACAAGGACTATCTACTTTATCAGATAGTGCAGGCGTTACTGAAAATTTAAGTGTAATGTTAGACAATTATGCAAGATCTATAGGAAAGATGGCCAGTCAATTAACTGATGCAGAAAAGAATCAAGCATACTTAAATAGGACGATGTATGCTGCAGAACCGTTTGCAAGTGCAATGTCTGATTACATGGATACTTTGGCTGGAAAGCAAGGACAGTATAGTCAAGCAATGCGAGAGACACAGGTAGCTTATGCAGAAGCATTAGAGCCAGTTATGAGCAAAATGCTAGAAGGTGGAACAGAAACATTAAACTTATTAAATTCTTTAATAAGTCAAAATCCAACGCTAACAGCTGGTATGACAACTTTTGCTATAACATTAACAACTGTAACAGTAGCATTGGTGGCATTGTCAAAGGCAAAAAAAGCATATGCAGAAGCAACAGGAGTTGCAACATTATCTACTAAGGCTTTTACCACAGCATTACTATCAAATCCGATTTTTGTAATAGCAGCAACTATTGCAACGGTAATCTCTGGAATTAGTATGTTATGCTCTGCAATAAAAGAAAATGAAGAAGCACAAACAAAACTAAATGAGGTTACAGAGACCTACAAAGAACTACAAGAAGGCACATATGGATATACAGACAAAAATATTTCTGATATGGAAAAAAGAAAAAGTGATATAGAAGAACAAATTGAACTGTATAAGAAGTTGACGGAAGCTCAACAATCTTATTATAATGAATTAAACAATTCTGATAGCGACCAAGGATTTTGGCAAAAACTTTGGGGCAATTTAACTCAAAACATTAGTGGTACGAATAAGGATATAGAAGAACAAAAGAAAAAACTAAATGAAGCAAGAAAATCAAGTGCTAATTATGGAAATTCTCTTGAAGAGCTAAATAAAAGATTAGAAGAAACTTCGAAATATTTAGATGAGGCAAATGCAATAAAGAAGATTTCTAAGGGGTTAGATACTGAGACTATTAAAAAACAGCAGCAAGAGGCAGCTCAACTAAAAATTAATGCAGACCAAATGCAAGAATATTTAAATATAGTTCGTAATGGAAACGAATCAACTACTGAATATCAAAATGCTGTTAAAGCATTAGCACAAGCATATCCAGAGGCTGCAAATGCAGAAGGAATAATAATAGAACAAGCACAAAATTTAATTAACGCCGAAAAATTGAAGGCAGATACTGCATGGAATACATCAAAAGAGACCATACAATCATATATTGATATAATAAATGCGGCACTACAAAGTGAAAGCACTCAGAGACAAATTGCCCAAAATATTGGAATAAGTTATGAAGAATTAACTCCGAAATTACAAAGTGTGTTAAGCTTATTGCAAACAATGGCGGGATATCAAGCTACTGATGTACCAAATGTAACTCCAGTTTCAATATCAAAGCCTAAGACAACAAGTAGTTCAAGCACGTATTCAAACAAAAAATTAGATAATTACAAAAAAGAAATAGAGCATAAGAAAGCATTAGACCAAATTAGCATTAAAGAAGAAATACAAATGTATGAATATGCACTACGTAATTATGCAAAGACTTCAGATGAGAAGATGGAACTAAGAGAAAAAATATATGATTTGAACAAAGAACTAGCAAATAAAGAAAAGGACATTCTAGACCAACAAACAGAAGATTATGAGAACTATATACAAGATGTAAAGAATGCAAGAGGTGCTGCTTATGATATTGTTGAACAAACAGCAGACTATAATAAGATTATCAAAATGCATAAAAACTACTTAAATCAAATTATGAAAGATGAAAGGCTGTCTCTTGACGAAAGAAAAGATATTTATAGAGAAGAATTAAATACAATAAGAGAATATGAGCAGAAAAAGAGAGATTTAAGAGTAGAGCAAATAGATAATACAGTAAGCCAGCTAACTAATGCTATTACAAAACAATTAGAAGAAATGCAAGAAAAGGACAAGGCTTTTATTGATAAACAACTTGAAGAAGTTGAAAAATTAAAAGAAGCACGATTGAATGCTATTAATGCTGAATATGATGCAAAAATAGAAGCGATAGAAAAAGAACTTGAAGCATTAGACAAGGCGGAGCAACAAAAAACAAGAGACGAAGAAGATGCGGAATATGATAAAAAGAAGAGAAGATTAGAAGAATTAATTGCTTTTGAACATGATGCAACAACAAAGGCAAATTATCAAAAAGAATTAGATAAGTTAGTGGAAGAGTATCAAAAAACATTGGATAGCAGAGCTCTAGAAGATAAAAAAGAAGCATTAAATAATCAAAAAGAATTATTGCAAAAAGAGCAAGATGATAAAACACAGACTGTTGAAGATGAGGCTGATAGACAAAAAGAGCTTTATAATAAGCAATTAGAAGATTTAGAGGATTACTATAGCAAACAAATCAATAAGGCACAGGAAACCGCGAAAAAAATGTTGTTAAATGTAGAACAAAATCAAGATAAAATTCTAAGTTTATTAAAAAGTTATGGAGATGCTTACGAAATAACTGGTCAAACATTAGGCGAAAAATTAGCTCAAGGAATCAACGACGGAATAACAAGTAAAATAGAAAATATGATACAAAGAGTGCAAGATACAATAAATGCTGGAATAGAGAATAAAATAAAAGAATGGACTTCTGGAATGTATAAATATGAGGCTGGGAGCAATAAACCTCAAACTCAAACAGTCAATGTATATCAAACAAATAATATTGAACAAAATCCAGAAATGCCATCTGAAACATATAGAAAACTAAATAATGTAAGTGAAAAACTAGCAGAGCAACTTGCAGGAATATAGGGAGGCGATAAAATGCAGAAACTAGAAATAATTAATTTGGCACTAGATGAAAATATTGTATTTGATAGTGTTGGAAATATAGAAGAAGATATTTTATTGTCTCATATTGAAGGGCTAGGACACCCTCGGAGCTACATCACAAAAGAGCCAAGGTGTAAATCAAGATGGGTGTAATAGTGAAGATAGTCTATTAGATGCGAGAGTAATTAAAGCTAAAGTTACTATAAGAACCAAAAATAGAGCAAAACTTTATGAATTAAGACGTAGAATAATGAGAGTAATAAATCCTAAAACATATAATTCAAATACAGATAAAAGAGGAGAATTATTAATTTATTATACGAATGATTATAAAAAATATAGAATATATGGCAAGGTTGAAGATAGTGCAGAATTTAATGATAGAAAAAATAATCATGATACTGCAACTATCTCTTTTTATTGTCAAGATCCATATTGGTTAGATGAAAAAGGAAAAAATATAGAAATAAAATCTATAACAGGTGGTTTAAAATTTGGACTAAGCTTACCTACGACTTTTTCTAATGTTTCATTTTATAAAGAGATTGTTAACGAGGGAGACGTCGAAGCACCAGTTCAAATAGAATATATTGGTCCAGCAAAAAATCCGAGAGTAACAAATGAAACAACAGGAGAATATATCCAAGTCAATATGGAAATTGGAGAAAAAGAGAAGCTAGTAATAGATACACAAGAGGGGAAGGAAACAGTAAATTTAATAACACCACACGAAACTAAAGATGTATATAACAATATAGATTTAAATAGTACATTCTTTGAATTAATAGTAGGAAAGAACTTGGTTAAGTATAGTTCAGACATTGAAGGAGCTAAAGATAAAGTTGCTATAAGGGACTATACGAATAAGTATGTAGGTGTTTAGTATGAATTGTATAGAAATAATAAACACTAAATTTGAACTGTTAGGTATTATTACTAATTTTGAGAGTCTTATATGCATATGGAATTATTATGAATGTGGTACTTTTGAGCTAACTATTAATAAAAACAAAATAAATACAGACAAATTAAAGAAAGATAACATGTTAATAGTAAACAAAAGAGATGACAAAATTCTTTTAATTGATAAAGTAGTTGTATCAACTGAAAAAAATAGTAAAACAATGAAGGTAACAGGAACTTGTATAAAAGGTGTTACAAAACGTAGAATTGTTGCAACAAATGGCTATGATAGAATATCAGAAAACTACGCAGAGAATGTACAGAAACATTATCTAAAGAAACACTTAGTGGAAAGCTATTATGACAATATAAGAACTCCTGAAAGAGATATTTCATGGATTAAGATTGCTCCTACACAAAATAGAGGAATAAAAACAGTATGGCAAGCGAGACTAACTAATTTACATGATGAAGAAAAGCATATAAGTGAAGATACTGGATTAGGTTGGTATGGCTATTTAAATAGAAAAGAAAAGTGTATATATTTTGATAGTTTAGAAGGAACAGACAGAACAGTAAATCAAGCAGAGAATCCGACTACTCATGAATATTTGAAAGATTTTACACAAGAACAGTTACAACAATATACACATAAACAGTTAGAAGGAATAATAAAGCATCCATATATCATATTTAGCGAAAAAAAGAAAAATTTACTTGAAGGCAAGACAACAGATGATAATTCAAATTATAAAAACGTTGGCTATGTGGCAGGAAAAGGTGAAAGTGAAGATAGACTTATAACTGTACTTGGAACTGCAAAAGGTTTTGATAGAAGAGAAGTATTAATTGATTTAAATAATATAGAAGATATAGATGAATTAAAAACAGAAGGACAAAAGAAGCTTGATACATATAAAACAATACAAAGTATTGAAGGAAAAGTTTATCAAATTCCAAATATGGAGTGGGAAAAGGATTTTTTCTTAGGCGATTTAGTTACACTTGAAAGTAATGGGATATATGAAGATAAACGTATTATTCAAGCAAAAGAAATTTATGAGAGAAACAACAAAACAGTAGAATTGGGCTTTGGAGATAAAGTTCCAACGCTAGGTGAAGAAATAAAAAGAATAGTAACGAGACCTATTAACTAGGTCTTGTTTTTATGGAAAGGAAAGATTATGGCTGGAGAAATAACATTAAAAAGTTTTCCATTCGACTCAATGGAAGTATTAAATTCAGAGAGTAGCAAGATGGAACCAGACAGATTATATGAAGCAGAAGTATTTAGAAAATATTTTGCTAAGTTTTTAAGTAACGGTGTTTACTTTGGAAAATATAAAAATTATGGCGAAAACAGTATGAAAGTGACCGCAGATGGTGGTTTAAATATAAGAGTAGCAACAGGTGCTGGAATTATAGAAGGTGCAGACTTTGAAAACGAAACAGAAAAAGCATTTACATTAGAAAGACCAGCTTCTGGCAATAGGATAGATAGAGTAGTAGTTAAATTAGATAAAACACTAGCCGTTAGAGAAACACAATTATACATTAAACAAGGAAGTGCGTCTGTTGGAGCAATATTACAAAGAGATGATAACATATATGAAATATGCTTAGCAGAAGTAATTGTAAAAAGTTCATCTAATATTGAAACGGCAGACATAACAGATAAAAGAATAGATGCTAATCTTTGTGGAATAGTAAATTCTTTAATTAGTGTTGATGGGGTGGAATTATATCAGAAGTTTCAAAATTATATTGATGAAGTTACAGAGAACCTCGTAAGAAAAGATGGAGATGTTACTATTACAGGAACTTTTAAAGATAAGAATGGAGGAACATCGAAAAATAATTTTACAGATGCATATAAAAGTAAGTTAGATGGAATTGCAACAGGTGCAAATAAAACAACAGTAGAAAATGTATTAACAAGTACATCGACTACAAATGCTTTAAGTGCAGCGCAAGGAAAAACTCTAAAAGCATTAATAGATGGTAAACAAAAAAACATAACAAAAGGAACGTCAACACCATCTGGGGGAAGTAATGGAGACATATATCTTCAATATTTTAATTAGGAGGTGTAGCAGATGTCAACAAGTGGAAGTGTGGATTCTGGAGGATACCAAGGAAGAGTTTTAAGATTCGAATGGGGAACTAATAGCATAAGTGCAGAAAAAAATATAAGAAACATTTGGTATAAAGTAACTGCTGTTGGTGGAAGTTCTTCTATATATTATCATCACAACGAAACAGTAGAAATTAATGGACAGAATGTATATTCAGGAAGTGACTCTCATTCGGTCACAACTGGTGATGTGTTAGCCTCTGGAAATTTAGATATTAATCAGAATGATACGCCGAGTCTTACTGTTAAAATGCATGGTGGTATATATTCAAGGTCAGATAATATTAGCAAAGAACAAAGCTGGAACTTAGATACAATTCCAAGATATATTACAAGCTGGGATGTTCAACTTATTGCTGAACTAAATACTGTAAAAATAATTTGGAAAACTAATGAAAGCTGTCGAAATATAAAGTTTGGAATTGATGAAAACAAAATGAACGAAAAAAATGTAGTTTCAGCAGGAGGAACGGAAGTTATATCTAATTTATCGCCTAATACTGAATATACAGTATATATAAACTTCGAAAGAAATGATAGTAAATTATATTTACCTAAAAATCAAACTTATAAAATAAAGACAAAGGATTATGCAAAAATAACCGATGCAAAAAATTTCATACATGGAGATGGTACATCAATTCAAATTACAAATCCAGCTTCATTATCTTTAAATTTGGAAATGAAAATAGGCAGTAATTCTATTTTGACTAAGACAAATGTGGTAACAGGAACGAACTCAATTTCTTTTTCAGATACTGAGTTAGATAAAATTTATAAATTATATGGTAACAGTAGTACATTAACTGTTACTTTTATTGTATCTGGCGGTGGATATACAAACTCGAAAACATGTACGATTACATTAAAAGGCAATCAAAAGACATCAAGAAATAATGTAAACGGAAGTTGGAAACGTTCAAAATGTTGGATAAACATAAATGACGTTTGGAAGCGTGCTGTTACATGGCAAAATATAAACGGAACTTGGAGGAGGTGCATATAATGGCTGAATATACAACACATTATAATCTAAAAAAACCTGCTAAAAATGAAAATTACAATATAGATGTTGCAAATCAGAACAATGATATTATAGATGAAAAATTATATGGTAAAGTAGATAAAAAAGCAGGTAAAGATTTATCAACAAATGACTTTACAAATGAGTATAAAAAGAAATTAGATACTTTAAAAAATTATGATGATGCAGAGGTAATAAAACAAATAACGAGTTTTAATGAGAGAGCTGGTAAGGTCGAAGAAGCAAACACTGAAATAAGTAAGAATGTAGAAGCGTTAAAAACGGATAACGAGACCAATAAAACAGCAATATCAGAATTGAAAGAAACAACAGCTCAAAATAGTGAAACTATAACAGCAATACAAGAAGAACAAACAACACAGAATGAAAATATAGAGAAAAATGCAGAGGGTATAGCACAGAATAAAAAAGATGTTGATGAAGAGTTGACTAAAATAAAAGAAGAAAATAGTTTGCTGAAATCACAAATACCAACTGGAACAGCAAGTGGAAACAGCATACATTTAGAAGATAGTTCAAATATGGATTTTGAGTGGAAGTTAAGAGGTGGAAGTAGGCAAGCTACAAGAAGTGGATATAACTTAGCAAATTTAGATGCAGACTCTTTTACTAAAAATGGTGTTACAGTTACTAACAATGGAGATGGAAGTTGGACTTTTAATGGAACATCTACACAAGATACTGATTTGATTTTAACGAAAAACATTGAATTAACTAAAAAAATATATCAATTTGAAGAGGCATCATATTTATTAAAAACCATAGTAATGTCTGGAAATTTCTCCAATCCAAACGATGTAACAGTTAGAACATTGGGAATGGGACAAGATGATGGAGTTAACAATTTCTTTATCTTAAATAATGAATTAAAAAATGGAGAATTTTCAAAAATATTTAATAAACAAGCCACAAGTCATTTGAGTCGTTTAGAACTTTTTTGCGGAGCAAATGTAACATTCAATAATTATACTGTAAAAATATTATTTGCAAAGACTGAAAATAAAGAACTGGAATGGCAACAATACGGAGCTTCACCATCGCCTCAATATCTAAGTAAAATTGAAAACGTAGGAGATAATATAAATGTTTTAAATAAAAATGAAAATTTTTTACTAACTAATACATCTTTAGAAGTTTTAAGTACAGGAATAAAATTAACTTTAACCAAAGCAATAGATTGGGCTTCGGCAAGAATCGAATTAGGAAGAGAAGAACTTTTAGGGAAAACAGTTTATGTAAATTCGGATATAGAAACTTCGGGGAAAGCTAATACTGCCATAAGATTTTATTGGGGGTCTGAGAGTTCTCCTTCTGCTGGAGGAATAATTACAAATAAGAAAAATGATTCAAAAAATAGTGCAATGGCTATTCTTCCTCAAACTTTTCCAGCTGGGTGTGATAGAATTAATTTATACTTTTATGCATCTAATTCTACTATACCAGATGTGGGCGATTATGTAAAATATAACAACTTAAAAGTTACGGTAAGCAAAAAAATAATAGGTTATTCTGATTACAATTGCGGGAGTGTCAATATAAAAAAGACAAACGTTAATTTTTTCAACCTAAAAGAGATTGTAGAACAAAGTGCTAATTTTACAGAAATAGATAATGGTTTTATTTTTCGAGTCGCACAATCAATGTATAGTACAGGAGTTGCTTTTGAATATCCTATATCTGAGCCTATTTCAATCAGTTATAAGATACAAAATGTAAGTGCAACTAATGTTAAACTAAGATTTTTGTTTGATGATGGTTCAACAGATACACTTTTTGATTATTCAAGTAAAACAGATAATGAAGAGCATTTTATTTGTATAGAAAATTATTTTAAAGCGAATAAAAAGCTCGCTAGAATAGGCCTTGACTGGTCGGCTTCTGGAACAGTACAGATAACAGAGTTTATGATGAATTTAGGAACAAAAATATTACCATTTATTTCGCATAAAGAACAAAACATAGTGTTTCCGTTACAAGAAGGGCAAAGGCTTTATGAAGGTAGTTATCTAGCAAAAGACGGAATACATAATATGAGAAGACAAGATATACTAATAGGAGAAGAAAGTTTAAAAAATTATCATTCAGATACATCAAATGGCTTTGTAGGTTTTAGTTTCATAATGTCAAACAAACATAAAAAAAATGCTGATTTTCTGTGTACTCATTTAACAAAAAATAGTGATAATGTTTATTACAATAGAGGTTTAGGTGGTTGGCTTCCAGATGAGGATAAATGGTGTTACATTTGCGTTCCAATATCAATATTAAAAGATGTTTCAACACCAGAAAAACAGATTGAATCAATGAAGGAATATTTGAAAGAGCAATATAATGCAGGAACTCCAATGAAGTTTGAATATGAATTAGCAACAGAAGAAATAATACCATATACACAAGAGCAACAAGCTGTAATAGATAAAATACTATATACATATAAGAATGTCACAAACATTAGTGTAGACGACGAATTAGCAACACTAGATATAACATACAAAAAAGATATTGAAACAATGTTTAATAATCAAGCAAAAGAATACAACGAAAGATTGAGTAATATAGAGAACTTGCTAAATACAACAGAGACAAGTGCTTTATTGCTAGATAATTTAGAAAATGATTTAGAGAAAGAGGTGTAATTATGAGAATATCAGATTTATTATTTAAATTAATTGAAAAGAAATATTATGCAGAGAAAGAGCAAATTGAAAATAAGCTAAATATATTTTACGCAATGAATAAGATTAGTGATGAAGAATATAGCTCATTAGTACTAAAAACAGAAGAAGTTTATGCAGAAGCAACAGAGAATACAGAAGAAACCGATAACATAACTGAGGAGACAACAGCAAGCACAGAGGAAAAAGCGGAGGAATAATCTATGGAAAAGTCAGATATAATCAAGCTTCAAGAGGTTGAGGACAGAAGCAAGTCTAATACAAAAAGATTAGACGAACATGATGACAAATTTAAAGACATAAATAACAAACTTGAAGATATTCACGAACTTACATATTCTATCAAAGAAATTGCGACAGAAGTAAAATTAATGCGAGAAGATGTAAATAAGCTTGATACCAGAGTTGGCAACATAGAGAATGAGCCGGCACAAAGTTATAAAGAAGTTAAAAAAGCTATAAGAGACAAAATAATCTTATCTATTGTAGGTGCGATTGTTGGTGCTGTTATAGCTTTAATTATTAAATAAAATAATAGGGGGAAATTGTAATTATGGATATATCAGTATTAACACAATATTTTAGTATAGTAGTTGTAGGAATATGTTTATGTGTAGGCTACGTTATAAAAAATAGCCTTGATTTTATACCAAACAAATACATACCATTAATCATGCTAATATTAGGATTGGTAATTAATGTATTAATGAACTTAAACGGTATAAATGCAGAAGTAATACTAACTGGGATGTTTAGCGGACTAGCTTCTACAGGTCTATACGAAATGTTTAAGAATCTAATTAATAAGGAGGATAAATAGTTATGGAAATAATTGAGACAAATTTAGAATTTAAAAATATGACTACAAGAAAATCAACAGAAAGAATAATTCTACATCATGCAGACGCAAAGAACTGTTCTGCCGAGGACATTCATAGATGGCATTTAAGCAACGGCTGGAGTGGAGCTGGATATCACTTTTTAGTTAGAAAAGATGGTAAAGTATATAGACTTCGTCCAGAAGACAAAGTGGGAGCACATGCATACGGTTCAAATTATAATTCTTTAGGAGTATGCTTTGAAGGTAACTTCATGGAAGAAGATATGCCAGAAGTTCAAAAACAAGCTGGAAAGGAATTAGTTGCATACTTAAAGAATAAGTACAAGATATCAACAGTGCAAAAACATAAAGATGTTTGTGCTACGAGTTGCCCGGGAGATAAGTTCCCTTTTAATGAGGTTGCAAAATCTGAGATAAGTAATGAAATTATACCTCAACCACAAGAAAACGTTCCAAAAGGCAACGTGGCAAGAATACAAGCTACTCTAAATGAAAGATATGGACTAAATATTGCTGTAGATAATATCTATGGAAACGAGACAAGGAAAGCACTTGTAAAAGGGCTACAAACAGAATTAAATAAACAATATCATAGAGGTTTAGCTGTCGATGGAATATTTGGAACCAACACTTACAATTCTTGTATAAATGTAAGAAAAGGTGCAGAAGGTAATATTACATATTTAATTCAAGCTATGCTTATTTGTCATTCTTTCGATATAGACGCAGATGGAATATTTGGAAATGCAACAGAAAATGCAGTAAAAGAATTTCAATCAAGAAATGGATTATCTGCAGATGAAATTTGTGGAAAAAATACGTTCAACAAATTATTTAGATAGATTTTTCGGTAGGAGCAATCCTACCTCTTTTTTTATACTTATTCGCTATAGCGAAAGAATACGTTAAATCTTAGACAACAAGTTATATTCTTTGAAAATAAAAACACCTTAAAACGTAATGTTGTAAGTTAATTTTTGATCCAATGAATCATAAAATTATACAAAATGTAGTATCAACATGTAAAATGAGTGATTGACAAAAATTCGAAATTGTAGTAATATAGTGTTACAGAAGTATTACAAAAATTTTAAAAGTAAATTAAAAATATACATTCTGTATTGACAACTTATGAAATTAAGTATATAAAATATACAAATGATATAAAATAAAACAAGGAGCCGAAGCCCCTTACATCAATTATCAATGCTATTGAAGTTCTGTGCGTGAACTTCAATTTTTTTGTCTGCAGATTGAAGCTTTATGTATGAACTATATCCTAGATTGGCTAAAAAACATAAAACTACACCTACAATTAAAAAAATTAAAGAAAGTCCTAAATATCTTGTTGCTATTTCGTTTTGCTTCAATGGATTCACCTCCGTTTTTGTAAATTTTTAACTGCCAATGTGTGTGCAGTATATCAGCGGTTAGAAAGACCACTGCCTTACAATCAGCAGATAATCGCTGATTAATACACACACATGTATGAGGTGATTGATAATTTTCTATAATATATCAAATAAAATGGATTTATGCAATATAAACCGAAAAAATTATCAATTTATTTACACGATTCGACAGACTTCGCAGACAAAAACTGTTATTATAGAATTAGGGGAGGTACAAGCTTATGGAAGATATAAAAAAGCTTGAACTAATGATAAAAAATGATAGCAATTGCAAAGAGGTAATAGAACAAAGTACAAAGATAGATGAATATATAGACAAAATAATAGAGGGAGCATTATAGCTTCCTCATATTTGATTTATGAGCAAATTAGTATTTGAGTGACTCAAAATGACTTTGTCGAATTTTATAATATAATTTAATCATAAAAAAGAAACGCGTTTCTCCAATTTAAAGGAGAAAATAACATGGAAAAATATATAGTGAATTTAATAAATAAAGATTTAAAATGGTATGAAAAAATAATAGTCAAAATACTCAAAAAAACATTTGTAAAGGTATATAATACGGCAAGAGTAGATATTGTCAACCATTTACTATAAAATTGGTATATTTTTTCGTTAACATCTGGCAAAGTTATATCAAGGTCATATTGTTTTCCTCTTTCTATTACTCCATCAACATTAACAACTGGGCAAATATTCTTATCATACTCCATAATTTATTCTTCCTTTCATTTAATTAGCAATTATTGCTTTATATATATTATGTAATGGTAATATTTTTGTTACTGTTGCATTAGTTATGGTTTTGCCATATAATCTGTTAAGGTTGAAGAATAATTACAATTTTGACTAAGTCAGTTTTCATTGTCAAAATTTAATTATTTTCCAATTTGATTTGAATATGGAAGGAATAAGATAAATATGGATAATAGACCGATTGGAATGTTTGATTCTGGAGTAGGAGGACTAACTGTTTATAAAGAAATACGAAAGAAATTTCCAAATGAAAATATTGTGTATCTGGGAGATACGAAAAGTTTCCCGTATGGAAGTAAATCTAAAGAAAGCATTATAAATTTAACTAAAAATGGAATAAATTTTTTAATTTCAAAAAATGTGAAAGCAGTAGTTATAGCTTGTGGCACAGCCACGAGTCAGGCTTTAGATGCTGTAAAGGAATTATATGATATTCCGATTATTGGAATTATAGAGCCAACAGCAAAATACATATCGAAGAATAAGAATATTCATAAAGTTGGTGTTGTTGCAACAGCGGGAACGATTAGGAGCAATGTTTGGGAAAAATCTATTTTGAATTACAATAATAATTTAGAAATTTTGAGCAATCCATGCCCGTTGTTAGCACCGATGGCAGAAGAGGGATGGATTGATAACGAAATAGCAAAATTGACTGTACATGAGTATATGAAAAATTTGCATGATGTAGACGCTTTAGTACTTGGATGCACGCACTATCCGTTATTTGCAGAGCTATTTAAGAATGAATTGAGAACAGATGCCGAAGTTATAAACACTGGAACTGTAATTGCAAATCAGCTTCAAAATCTTTTGGGAGAAAATTTATTGAGTGGTTCTAAAACAGGAAAAACAGAAATATATTTAACAGATACGGAATGTAATTTTATATCCGTGGCACAAAAAGTTTTAACAGAAGGAAAACTAGGTATAAAAAAAGCTGAAACAATATTGTGAAAAATGTAAAAAATATTAGTAGAAATTAACTCGTTAATGTGATAAAAAAACGTAAATTAATTTTTTATTTGTATTATGAAGAAAATTTATTATAGAATTAACAAAATTTTGAAAAAAATTTTGAAAAAAGTATTGATTTTTTAAATTTCTTGTATTACAATTTAATTGAAGTGGTAGAAAGTGGTACAAAGTGGTGAAAAAGTGTTAGCGAGGTGAATAAAAGTGTTAATTGGAGAATATGAACATTCTCTTGACGCGAAGGGCAGATTAATAATGCCAGCCAAGTTAAGAGAGGACATGGGAGAAAAATTTATACTAACAACAGGTTTAGATGGTTGTTTGTTTGGATTTTCTATGTCTGAATGGGAAAAATTCGAAGATAAATTAAAAGCACTACCAATCACCAACAAAAACGCTAGAAACTTTGTAAGATTCTTTTTATCAGGGGCTACAGAATGTGAATTAGACAAACAAGGAAGATTTTTAATAGCAGGAAAGCTTCGTGAAGTTGCAAAATTAGACAAGGATGTAACAATAATCGGAGCTGGTACCAGAATAGAAATCTGGGACAAGGCAAAATGGGAAGAACATAATAGTGAAGAAAATCTTTCTATTGAAGAAATAGAACAAAACATGGAAGATTTAGGTATATAACTTTTATAAGTTTATATAGTCTTAAACAAAAGAGAAAATTATAAACAAATGATAAAACATTAAAATACTGAAGCCAAATGTGAACAAAAGAAAAAATATTTTCAACTAAAAAAATGTATCCAACTAAAGAAAACTAACCTACACCAAAAGAAAACACAAGATGAAATCAAATTCAAAAGATTAAATATTTTAAATTACCAAAGCTAAATTTAGTAGAAACTAAAGATGGCTATAAATTACCACTAAAGATAATTAAAATTACGAATGATGGAGTGAACAAATGAAGTCCAAAATACTAATGAAAAGGATAATAAGATAGCACTTGCCAGTTGGTATGAATAATACCAACTGATTGTGCTATATAAAATTTTAAAAAGTAGAGGATAGAAACTTGGAATTTAAACATACCCCAGTAATGCTAAATGAATGTATTGAAGGACTTAATATAAATCCAGACGGAATATATGTTGATGGAACTCTTGGAGGAGCCGGACACAGCAAAGAAATTGTTAAAAGGTTATCTGAAAAGGGAATGTTAATTGGCATTGACCGTGATGAGGAAGCTCTAAAAGCTGCAAAAGAAAATTTAAAAGAATTTTCAAATGTAAAATATGTTCATGGTAATCATGATGAAATAAAAGAAATCTTAGAAGAATTGAATATAGACAAAGTTGATGGAATTTTGTTGGATTTGGGAGTTTCGTCATACCAATTAGACGAGCGTAATAGAGGATTCAGTTATTTAGGAAGCAATGAACTAGATATGAGAATGGATCAAACGCAGTCATTAACAGCAAAAGATGTTGTTAATAATTATGACGAAGAAAAACTTGCCAATATTATTTTTGAGTATGGAGAAGAAAAATTTTCTAGAAATATTGCAAGAAATATCTGTAAATATAGAGCTGAAAAAGTTATAGAAACAACAGATGAACTTGTAAAAATAATAGAAGAATCTATACCAAAATCTAAACAAAAAGACGGACACCCTGCAAAAAGAACATTTCAAGCAATTAGAATAGAAGTAAATAATGAAATAAAACCATTGTATGATACTGTTTTAAATTCTATTGAATGTTTAAAAGAAAATGGAAGACTATGCATTATAACATTTCATTCATTAGAAGATAGAGCAGTTAAAAATGCGTATATAGAAGCTCAAGGACATTGTACATGCCCAAAAGAATTGCCATATTGCGTTTGTAATTATAAATCTTATGGAAAAATAATTAACAAAAAGCCAATAGAGGCAACAGAGCAAGAAAAAGAAGAAAACTCGAGGTCGAAGAGCGCTAAGCTTAGAATATTTGAAAGACACGAGAAAAAATAAACCTAAAGAAGAAAAGAGGTGGGGAATAACTTATGGCAAACTATGGAGGCTATGGGTATCAGTATGAGACTAGCCCAAAAAAATTACAGCCTGAATATGTACCAACAAAAAAAGCTAAGAAAAAAACAAATGTAAAGCCACAAAACACAAAGAAACCTAGCAAACAGCAAAAGAATAAGTACAATTATAAACCAGTAGTTTATATTGGTCTTGCTTTTGTTATGCTATTTACCATAAGTTATAGATACTCACTAATCAACGAAGAATACAATTCAAAAGAAAACATAAAATCAAAAGTAAGTGCGGTGCAAAAAGAAAACGAACAATTAAAAGTAAGCATAGAAAATAGCTTAAATTTAAGTTCTATCGAAAAGGCTGCACAAGATAAATTGGGAATGCAAAAACTAGATAATAGCAACAAAATTTATCTAGACTTACAGAAAAAAGACTACGTAGAACCTGCATCAGAAGAAGTAATATTAAATGACAATTCTTCTTGGTTCGAAAAATTAATAAAAAAATTAACACAGATTATTAAATAGATAATATTTATTTGAGAAAATAGGTATTATCTTTTTTGTTAGGTCATATTCAATGTAAATTCGAATACATATAATTAGGTGATTTGTATGTTAAGGGATTTTTTGAATATTAAGAAATTAAAAAAACAAGAACAGAATAGTAGTAGAGATGAGAAATTAAATAAAAATTTATTACATAGAAAGAATAAAAATAAGAACAAAGCAGAGAAAAGGTTAAAAAGAGCATCTAAGATGAAGAAATATCAACTAGAAAAGACTGGTGAAATTTCTAGAAAGAAGAGAATTAGAATAGCTCTTTTAATTGTTACTACCGTTTTTCTTGCTTTAATAATAAGGGTTGCATGGATTCAATTTCATAATGGTGATAGTTTACAACAGATGGCATATTTACAACAAACGTTGGATAGAAAAATTAATCCGAAGAGAGGAACTATTTATGATGCAACTGGTAAGACAGTACTAGCAACTAGCAGTAGTGTTGAAACAATTACCATAAATCCTGTAAACATATCTAAAGAAAATAAGGAGAAAGTCGCTAGAAAATTTGCAGAGTTGTTTGAATTAGATTATGAAAAGGTTTTAAAAAAGGTAAATAAGAAAACTGCAATAGAGACGATTGCAAAAAAAGTCGATAAAGATAAAAGCAATGAGCTTCGTGTATGGATGAAAAATGAGAATATTACATCTGGAATTAATATTGATGAAGATACCAAAAGATTTTATCCTTTTAATAATTTAGCTTCTCAAATAATAGGATTTTGTGGTAGTGATAATCAAGGGCTAGCGGGGATAGAGGCCAGATATGATGATGTTTTAAATGGAGAAAATGGCAAGATTTTAAAGATGACAGATGCCAAAGGACTTGACATTAGTGATGTGTCTGAAAATTATGAGCCTGCGAAAGACGGAAATGATTTAGTACTTACTATTGATGCAACGATTCAAGGAATTGCAGAAAAATATTTGAAAGAAGCTTGTATAGATAATGTGTGTACAGATGGTGGAAACATATGTGTAATGAACCCTAAAAATGGGGATATTCTTGCAATTGCAAGTTACCCAGATTTTAATTTGAATGATCCGTATACTATAAATAATGAAGAACAAAAAGCTAATTGGAGTTCTATGACTGCAACTGAACGTTCAAATGCTCTTCAGGCAATGTGGAGAAATAAGGCGATTTCGGATACATATGAGCCAGGTTCAACATTTAAATTAGTAACGGCATCAACTGCACTACAAGAAGGTATAGTTCAAACAACGGATAAGGAAGGTGAGTTTTGTTGTGTTGGCTATATTGATGTGGCTGGAACTAAGATGAAATGCTGGAGATATTATAGACCACATGGACCTGAGAGTTTAAGGCAAGCGCTTATGAATTCGTGTAATCCAGTATTTATAGGGTTAGGAGAAAAAATAGGAGTTGCTAAATATTATGAATATCTAAGAAAGTATGGATTCTTAAGCAAGACTGGAATAGATTTGCCGGGAGAAGCAACAGGAATATTCTTAGCTGAAAAAAAGGTTGGACCAGTTGAGCTGGGAACAATTGCATTTGGTCAAAGATTTGAGGTTACACCAATACAAATGATAACAATGGTTTCTACAATAGCAAATGGAGGAACATATATAAAACCAAGAGTTGTAAAGCAAATAATAGACAGCGAAACAGGAGAAGTAACAGACGTAGAAGTAGAGAAAAAAGACAGAGTAATATTAGAGGAAACGTCTAAAAAAATGCTTAGTATGATGGAAAGCGTTGTTGCAGAAGGAACCGGAAAAAATGCTCAAGTAAAAGGATACAGTATAGGCGGAAAAACAGGGACATCAGAAGATGGTGTAAATACAGGAAAATACGTAACATCATTCATCGGAACGGCTCCAATATCAGACCCAGAAGTGTGCATATTAATAACCTTGTACAATCCAACTGGGGAAGGCGGACATCAAGGAGGAGGAGTTGCAGCACCAATAGGCTCACAAGTACTAGGAGAGGTACTACCATATCTAGAGATAAAAAAAGATAATGAACAAGAAGAAAAAAAACAAGAAGTGGAAGTTCCAAACATAATTGGAATGACAGAAAAAGAAGCAAAAAAGGCATTAGAAGATGTTGGACTACAATTAGAATTTAAGAAAAGTGAAGAAAAAGAAACAATAACTGACCAATTACCAAAAGCAGGAATAAAAACAAAAAGTGGAACAATAATAATCGCCCAATAGGGACGCCCCTTTTTGGGCGAAAAAATATTGTAATTTGCAAGAAACAATAAAATTTCGGTAGGGCGCTCTTGACTGTCGCTGAATGGCTCCTCGAAAGGCGAGCTTGACCTTATTTTTCAAAATTTAAAATTGTTTTCTTGCAATGTTTTTTAAATTTATTTTCGACCACAAAAGGAGCCATCCATTGGTCAAGATTTATTCACCTTTTAATTCGTTTTGACAAGTTCCTGTTTCAAAAATATCTTTAATATTTTGGCATGTATCACTTGCAATTTTGTTTAATGCTTCAGATGTGAAAAATGCTTGGTGTGCAGTTATTATAACGTTTGGCATAGAGATTAATAGTGATAAGTTTTTATCTCTCTTATATGAACTAGACATATCCATTAAGAAGTAATCTTCTTCATGTTCGTATACATCTAATCCTACACCGCCAATTTTTCCAGTTGATAATTCAGCTATTAAGTCATCTGTGTTAATTAATCCACCTCTACTGCAGTTGATTATTATAACTCCTTCTTTCATCTTGTCCAAAGATTTTTTGTTGATTATATGCTCTGTTTCAGGTGTAAGAGGGCAGTGAAGTGATATTATATCAGATTTTTCACATAATTCATCGAAGCTAACGTATTCGAATCCTAATTCTTCAGCTGCTTTTTCGTCTTTGAATAAATCATATGCAATAACCTTTGTTCCAAATCCTTTCATTATTTGGATAAATACTTTTCCAATTTTTCCAGTTCCAACAACTCCGACTGTTTTACCATGTAAATCAAAGCCAACTAGTCCTTCTAGTGCAAAGTTGTATTTTTTTACTCTTTGATAAGATTTGTATATTTTTCTGTTTATATTTAGTAATAGGGCAGTAGCATGCTCTGCAACAGCATATGGAGAGTATTGTGGAACACGTACGGCTCTAATGTTACCAAGATGTTTTAAATCTACATTGTTGAATCCAGCACATCTTAGAGCTAATAATTTAACTCCACATTCATTTAAAATATCTAAGGTTTCTTTATCTGCCTTATCATTTACGAAAATACAAACAACATCATATCCTTTTGCAAGTGGTGCTGTTTCTGCGTTTAATCTTGACTTGAAATAAGTAATTTGATAATTGTATGTTTTGTTATACTCATCAAATAATTTCTTATCGTAATCCTCAGTATCAAAAAATGCTATTTTTATCATAATAAATCAATTCCTTTCTTGCTTAAT